>Ga0153946_1000004_pt1 | contig 72248 bp, 95 predicted proteins | sample TSNJ030MetaG_FD_104751 | JGI IMG/M metagenome (GOLD analysis project Ga0153946, IMG submission 104751) | Attine ant fungus gardens microbial communities from New Jersey, USA - TSNJ030 MetaG | ecosystem: Host-associated > Fungi > Mycelium > Unclassified | place: USA: New Jersey, Wharton State... | reverse complement strand
CCGGTTTTGAACTTTTCTCTCCTTCGTTTCGTCTACGACTTCTCCACCATGGAGAGACAAAAGTCAAAGTATACACTTTCTTTTCCCCTTTGGCTGGATATGAATGAGTTTTTGAATTATCACACCGAAAAGGGTGATCTAAAAGAAGAGGACAATGTCTATGAACTAGTTGGCATCCTATTGCATAAGGGAACGAGTGCTTATCATGGCCATTATGAAGCTCAAGTTTATGATGCAGAGTCTGTTTACAAAATCATTGTGGTGCAAAACTGATGATCAAATGTTTATACTCCAGACAGCGTTCTTGGTATCAGTTCAATGATGAGGTCGTGACGAAGATTAAGGTGCTTGGTGACAAGAAGAAGGTTTCCAGGGATGAGCCCATTGTCGTTGAAAATGACGAGCAACCAAAGTGATCTCCATTTGAGTCTTGCGTATTTCGTGGACTGATTCCTCGCAATCACAGCCAGAAAAGATGCAGAGTAACAAGTGGGGATGGGACAGCGCACAGGTGTGGAGAGTTGAAATTCAATATAGACAATTTAGATAACATGATATTTCTAGCCCACTGCACTCCTTTTCATCGCCGAAGTACACTATTTTACACTACTGTGGGGAAACTTTGATTCAACATTTGTCTCAGGGTAATTTCTTCCAAAGATGCATATATGCTCATCTACATCCGCCGGAGCGACAATAATGCCATGGACGTTGAGGCGCCTCAACCTCCGAGACAAGCGTCAGAATATGTTAAATCCTTGAATTTGGAGCATGAAGAAAAATGCAGGATATATGAGAAACAGTAAGCACATGTACCGTCGTACGGCCCATTGTCCGGACACTCATTTGACTGACCAGGCAAGAGTCTAGCAAAGAACGATTTATGTGGATTCGGCGGCAAGTGATGGATGTATACAGAACATGGGATCCAAGATCTGTCAACGACGTAAGCTGAGACTCCGAGCCAAGCTTACATTTTTAACCTATTTAGGATTCTGTTGTTTTGAGCTCAGAGTGTTTACGAAACTGGCTTACTCAAGAATGCATGAACATGGACACACCTCCACAGGTGAATCCAAGGACCAAGTGTAAGGATAAGTTAGTGGATCAGGGTTATGACGATCCAACATCACCCAAGCCAGATGACAGTATCATCTGTATACACCGGAAACTCAATCCGGCCAAAGCAAAAAATATGAAGCGCATTAGACGAGTGAGTGTTGTCCCAGCCCTCTGTTACATAAGAATCAACTTCAGCAGGCTGTTTATCAGAAGATGATGGAGCTGACGGGATGTAGCAACGAGCCTTTACTATCGCCTCATGATGTTTGTCGCAAATGCGTGTTGGTAGAATTTCGAGGTGATTATCACTGCTTTCTCACTGCTTTGCATCGATCATGGTGATGTACAGAACGCCTCTATGCGATTGAACATCCCAAACTTGTACAAGAATTTGATGAAGTTTCGGAGACTAATGCTGATACAGAAGGATACTGGGTATCAAAGCAGTGGATAAAGGGTATGGAATGATTTTCAGTCATAAAAGGAGTTTCGTCAATTTCACTTCCAGACTGGCGATTATTAAGGCCTAGAATGCATAAAGCATCTCAAGAAGATCCGGCTCCAGATTCACTGGAATATCGAAACGATGTTTGGTGTGAACATGGATCGTTGGCATTGAATCATCTAAATCGTCGGAGGATATCTACTGAGGTGAAGTGTCCGCCTTGGGCATTCAACTTTTTCTGACTTCGGATACCTTAGGGAGTTACGGTCCTTAAGAGGAAATTTCCCTCTTGGGAACCCCCCCGCGCCGATGTTGAGCTTTGTGCAATCTGCGATGCTCTCCTCCATATCTCGAAGGAAGATAAGCGCCAAATGAAACGACGTGCCGAAGAAGAAAAAGTATCGTTCATTATAGATATCGAAGCTTTTGCTGAATCGGTCTGTTTCAGGCTCTTCTTAAACACATGTATGAGGGCACACCCTTTGCTCAAGAGGACGAAAGCTTCGCAATTATACCCATCGACTTTCTTAGGGGCTGGCTTCTGTGGTTGAATAGCCCAGTGGACCACATTCGGTTCAATAAATTGGATAATTCATCCTTCTTGTGTGAACATGGCCTTCTTATTTTTGACCCCAATTGTCCATTGGACACCGAGATGACAATTACCGTTATTCGTCAGAGTGACTGGGATGTTTTGCAACATTTGTAAGTCAGCGAATGATTTCTTGAATCAGCATGACAAATAATCCTCCTACCTTTCGCCCCTTTGTTTCTAGGTATGACAGTGGTCCTCACATAGGATTGAAGAAAACGCAGCCGCACAACGATAGCAAACCATGCTATGAGTCTGATATTCCTGTCTGCGAAGATTGTCGACTCAAAAGGTACGGATTATCTTGTCACACGGTATCTCAAAGTCGAACACGAGATCTGCTCAGAAAATTAGAGTGGGTATCCACAGATATCATCGTACAGCTACTCCGTAGAGTATCGTCAAGTCATCGACCTACGACAATATATTCGAATAAGAACGGGACACGCCATTCCAAGAGACTACGCCAAACTTGCGAGAACGAGAAACGGAAATTTACGGTAGGAAAGAAGACTACGATCAAGGACATCAAGGTGAAAGTGTGTACCAACATGGTCATTTCATGATCTTGCAAACTGATTTGTGCATCATTGGACGATAGATTCAAGAGAGTTTCAAGATACCTACAGTTTGTCAACGACTTTATTTTCGAGGACAGGAACTCCAGGAGAATGAAGCGACAATGGAAGAACTTCAAATGTTTGCAAATGAGATATTGGATTTGCAGGAAGCAAACGAAGTGCACGAATTCGATAACGATGCGGACGAACAACCTATCAAGAAGCAAAAGAGGGAAGTAGAACAAGGTTTTGGAGGAACACTACTTTCAGTCGGTCAAAAGTCTGGACGGTGCCAAGACTCGGATTCAGGCGACGAATTACATGATTTCTTACCGGTGTCATCCGAGAAAGTCTGTACAGTCTGCACACTGTTGAACGCGTATGATGCTATTGTGTGTCAAGTATGTGATACACCCTTTGTATGAAAATTACTACAAAATCCCAAAAGTAAAAATTCCCCGAAAGTAAAACCTATGAAAAGTTCTAAGAAAACAAAAAGATGCGCAAGATAACATATCACAAAGCATTGTCCCATGGATAGCCAACAGAGGGTGAAGATGAGAGGAGCATACAATTCAAGATCCCAAGAGGATGTACTCAAAAATAGAAAAAACACATAAAACCAAGAAAGGAATGTTGAGAAGCGCCGAAGAAGGATCGGGTATTGGTGGGAGAAGATTAAGAATACTCAGGAAGAGGTGAGAGGTTACTTGGAAAACCGTTGATCAGAGGTGGATTCATTCTGGTCTGCAAGGTCCCCATGGTCACAGAGCGTATCTGTAATGGAATTGCTTGTACAGCATCCGATTCTAATTTGATGATACCGGCAGCCGTTCTAACAATGTCAACCTCTGTAGAAGCAGTTCCATTCCTTTGAACTGCCTTTGCAATGGCATCTTGAGTAACTTCAGTCAGTTCGCCAACAGTGACGCTCTGGATGGCGGCCTCGCCCTGAGGCGGCGGTACACCACCGCCACGATCAGCATACACTTTCTGTGCGGCTTGAACCACGACATTTTGTGCGGCAACTGCTAGAGCACTCGCTTCATCCTGGCAATGACCGGATAAAGCCCTATCATAAGCGTCCACAGTCTGGTCCAGAACGTGCTTCTGCTTTACGAGGGCATGCAGATTGTTTTTAAGAGAAACCGACACCAGCTGTGACTCCGCTTCCTGTGTAACACGTTGAGCTGCGGTTTGCAAAACTCTTATAACGCGAGTATCAGCGGATTCAATAGGGACGGGGATGACACGTGCTCTAGCTCTATAAGAGTAATATGAACATTTACAAAAACAACAAAGATTGAATTAGCGGACCGTTGTGGAGCTTGAAAGAGAACGGAATCGCTTGTGCTCCGTTTTGGAGGTTCATTTACCAAGGAAGGTCGACGAGAACGAGAGAAAGAGGTGGCGTCAATAGACGAAACAGGAGCTATGGTAATTGTAAACGTATGCGACAAGTGTCCTTCTTGCCCATCGATCACAAACTAGAAAACTGGATATGAAACATTGCCCGGCGAAAGGAAGAGAGACGTTTACCTTCGCATTCGCGGTTATAGTACAGTTCTCAGCATCAGATGGTGGTATTCCAGATAATATATCCTCCTTCCAAGAGAGCCATACTGGCAAGCTAGGAGAGCTATAGGTGACCGGCACATTCTGCCATGAAGCTTGAGGGTCCCAGATACGTGGAGTCCAAGACCAGCGCAAACCACAATATGCCACGCTCGGAGGACTCCCCGCAAGTTTTCGCTGGAAGGGTCTGAACTCCCACTTTCCATCCCCGGTCTTCCTAGCTTCTATATTCCAGATGTGATTGCCCTTCGATTTCGCCTTTTTCCCATCCTCATTGAATCGTAGGATATAAGGTTGATGCCAAAGATAGTTACGAATCTAACGGATATCGCTGAGCAAGGTTTATGAGCCGCTGATCAAACATCATTTACCTTCTTCATGGGAATCTTTTCTTCAGGATATCCTTGGCTCGCCAGCTGTTCAAAACAGGACGTTCAGCTTTTGTCCACTTGCGCTATGCAACAACAATGATTCACCTCTTCCAGGAAAGCCATTGTAAATGCTTGGATTCGGAATTTGAACGGTCGAAAGTCAGGGGATTCATCCAAGCGTTGCATTTTCTTGGCCATGAGTGTCTGGTGAATCGGCTCCCCTTTGGAATCAGTGGCATCGACTACATAACAAGAAAATCAACACAATGAGGTTTAACCGATGCCAAGATACTTACGATTTGAGCAGATCTTGTTGAGGTACTCAAAAAAGACTCGGTCTACTTCAGACCGATACTCAACAGGAACATCGGACGCTATCGAGGATGACGCTCCTAAGCCGTGATTATCATTTGAAACCTATTATCCATGGTCAGGTTTCAATATCAATTAAGATAGTGGTGAATTTCACCTTTTTATTGAAGGTTGATCTTGAGCGTGAATCACTAGCATCAGAATCATGGTCGTCGTCGTTTTCCTCGGGGTCTGATGGAGTGCTTCTAGAGGTAGTTGGAGCAGTACCTGCCATCGTGCTCGAAACCTCGGAGTTTGTTGATGGAGAGGCCGACAGGCCAGAATGCTCTGACGGACCAAAATACCAGTTCGATTGGGATTGAGATCTTGAAGTATAAGGCGTAGGAGGAAAATTTTGAGTTTGCTGTGAAGTTGTCAACCAACTAAAAGGTTCTTTAGGTGGATAGCTGAAAGAGAATGAACTGCTGTAAGCAATTCCAGTGACAGAACCTGAGCGTGACATCCGTCCAATAGGCGGGCTGATCGCTGAAGGTGAAGCCGCCATCATAGAGGGAGGCATGACAGGGGCTTTGGGCGTATAAGTATCAGGAGCTATTGCCGTATTAACAGGCGCTATTCCCATTGTCTGTATGGGTGAAGTGATAGCGCCCGTAGATAAAGAGTGATGGTGCCGTGACACTGAAACGACTGATTCAGGCCATGGGGAAGTAGATTGGGCACCAACACCGAAAACTGGAGAGGCAATTGAAGGGGTAACTCTTGGTGGAAATTCAACAGCAGATGATGATGGTATAAAAGCTGGAAAATTTGTACATGCACTAGACTGAGGTGGAGTGAAGGAGGCACGAGGTGAGACAGCACCCCTGGCAGGACTGGAGGTGCGAGATGGCGGATGTGAACTAGAATGCGGTAATGGTGCCATCGGTCGTGTGACGCTACTCTGAGGATGTGCTGATAGAGGTGTAGGGTATGTTGGTGATTGTTCAGCCGGAATTGGGACAGTAGAGTCAATTTGGGGTAGAGACAAAAGAATATCTTCCTGAGGCTCTCTTTTGAGAGATTTCACGGTGCGTTCTGCATCTAGCTCGGCCGCACACCGTTTACGTGATTGCTCCGATTTAGACACTGACAACTTTTCCAACATCTCAGCGACCTTTGAAATGCTGACCTTGAGCTCATCAACTTTCGATGAAGCTGATTCATCGTCATGGTTGCAGATAGCGTATCCTGCAGATTCAGCTGTCTGTGCAATTCTTGAAAAGGAAATACGGGCCCATCAATGGGATAAGAGCAAAGGGGATTCACATGACTCACTGCTTGAGCAGAGGAACAAGGGAAAGTTGGGGTCCTGATACTGTGAGTGGCGCCGTTGGTATGGGTTCTGTGTAAGCGGGAGAAAGAGGGTGTTGCATCATGGTGGGAATTTGGGAAAATACTTGGGGATTAGTGGAAGGGGAAACGGATGTGTTGATTCGATTGTGATTTGTCGAAATGCCTGTGGGATCCAATGCGGATTCTAAAGACGAAGACATGCCCATTGTGAATGCCGAATTCGAGCTATGTCCCACTGACAGGCCAATATGTGATTGGGGTGGTGAAGGGGACAAGGTATGGTCAGATGGCGAAAGTTCCAGGGGCATGGAATTTTCTGAGTTATGGATCAATGTAAAAGGGATAGACTGGGGTATATAATTGGGAGGAAATGATGCTGCATGTAGAGAAGGAGCAGCAACGTCAAGGGCCTCGAGAGGAGCGATAAACGAGGAAGAGGCAAGGTCAGGTAGAGAAATATGCATTGATGCAACGGCAGCATCTGCATGGTCTGACTTGTCGATGTATAACGAGGGCTGGAGGAGTTGGATAGGGAGGGAATCTGGAAGAAAGGCAGCATCGACCTGGGAAATTGGAGAGGTGTCCATGACATTCACGACATCATCCTGACGATCCTGGACAAACGAAACAGCGCCTAGCGTGGACATTTGTTCGTGGTGGCCACCAGAAACCTGGCAGAGAGTTTAAATAAGGATCTCAAAGCCTGCGCAGGGCTTGTGCCTCGACAAGATCGGAGAAAATCTGTCGTTGTATTCGAAAGAAACGAGATAGGGAGATTCAAGAGTGGGAAAAGGCGACGGCGACAGCCTGCAAGGCTCGGCTCAGGACGAAAGCTCCGTTTCGCTACTGGATGATATTTCCTTTTCCAACTGTCACGATAGTGTCACGCGTAGATGTGACACCCACTACTCAGCTCGATCCTCTCACGGACCCATATAGCAATTCAGTTAGTCTTACACACGTTGCCGTCCACGTACACTAATCGCCGTCGCTCGTTCGGCCTACCCGTACGATTCTTTTCCTCATCATACATGTTTTTAATTGCCGCGATCGTTCAGGGGCCCTAATCCTCTAAGCCTTAGCTGTAACCTAAAAACACGCAAGATAGATCATATACGATCATTCTTGTTTCCATTCAATTCAATCATCTTACCCACTACATTTCAAACTGCTGACAGCAGTTTCGTATGAAAACTTAATCATCATAACTCACCAGTGGGCTAATCACAAAATCTTTCCTCTTTGATGTACAGCTAGAATTGACGTGAAACCATATCAAGAAAGTGTGGTTAATACCTCCGCCTGCCTGGACTTCTTGAACGCTCCCTGTCCCTCCGCCTATCACTACAAAGCATTTATATGACGGATCAGCGTCCCGAAACGAGTCAGACATGTTGAATAGATGGTGCTCACTCATATCGTAAAGAAGAATGTCGGTCATGGCCTCGGTCCCGATCGCTTCGGTCACGGTCGCGGTAGTCATCACCACGAGAGGAACGATGGTCGCGAGACGGTCCCAAAGCAGGACCACCAGGACCTGATCCAGACACCATTCTGGATTGTTTGTTCTTTTCACGTTCTTCCCTGAACGTTTTCAACATGTTCCGGAGTTCGTGATAGCCAAGGTGCATCTGCCATGTTTAATACCATCAATTTGTACAAAGACTGATTCCACATACCTTTCCACCAAAGTGATCAGCGAGACGACGATCTGAATCCAATACCGAAAGGTATGCACCGCAGACGTCACACACACGCAGCTTCTGGTGTCCCGAGGCTCCCGAGGTGTCCGTGAGTTGTTGTAATTCTCGCTACGAATAGTCACGGAATCATCATTGAGAATTCCAGTCTCAATAACCACAAAAAACTCAGGCTCACCTCCTTGTCTGCCTTTTCACTCTTCAGCGCTTCAATAGCTGCCATTTCACGCATTGACTCCTCTACTTTGCCTTGATCGCCTGTTTCAGAGTATAACTATTTAGCAGCATTTACATAAAAATGCAACAGCCACTGACCGAGTGCTTCAATCTTCTCGGTACCTCCCTGAATAGCGAGTTCAATTTCTGCAATCTCGCGCATCTGCAGCACGAGGCAATCAATGGTTATCAGCACATGTCCTCAGCCATGAAGCCCAAAAACGTTTTCGCACCAAATTTGTTGTTTTGGCGTTTTCCTCCGGCGTTTTCTCCAATCGACGATGCGCAGCGCTGATTCGTCGATCACATTCAGTGACAAACGAAGTAATATTTTGCTCATATTCAAGTTGGAACTTGTGGAAAATATTGTTATTCGGATCGGCCTCTCTGGCTGCGAGGAATTCAGTCTTGAGGCGTTCCGTATGAGACTTTGGACATGCGCCAAGATCCATTTTCTAAAATTGACATTTGAAAAGGATGACGAAACGCATGTTAGCGCGCTTTTGTGTAAGTAATCCCTCTCGATCGCTGATATGACTGGCCACCGGTTGGCTGTTGACTTCCAACGTCTGGACCTTCGCCCCCAGGCGATTTTCAGAGGCGAGAGAGGGATAGCATTGAGACCTACCGTGTTTGTGAAAAGTGTATGTGGACAGGTACCACATAGGAAGTTCCTGCAAACCTTGTCATCCGACCACTGAATATTAGCATTTGCAAGTCCCATCGCCTCTGGTCCCATCATTTGCTATAACACCAGACGTGCCACCAATTCAAACAAGACACTCGTCAGCTTTCCCGAACCTCAGAAAATCAACAATTTTAATTCACCGACCTCCAAGAGCTTCCTCTGCATTTCAGCTAGTCGGCCCATCGTTTTTAAGAAGGAAATGAATAGAAGAAACCTGCACGTCAGCTCAAGATTGCTAACCTGTTTATTCCTGTTTAGAACGATGCTTACTAATCCCCACTTAACATGATGTGAGACACACGTTAGAGTATTTATTGTGATCATTTCCTCGAAAATCACCCACTGCTGGTTCCCTGATTCGAAGTGAAAATCTTGTCATTCTCGACGTCAAATATCATATCCTTTTTTCATAGCCTGACAATGATAAATTCTCCCACCGTGGATCAATGTCCTAAGAGTCCATTATACTCAATCTGGCCTGTTGCCAGATCTGGATAAATTACAGACCTCAGGCCTGGAGCCATTCAAGAAAGGCTGCCTTCTCTACCCATTTCCAGACATGTAGAAGAGTTTCAAGAGGATATTTACCGTCAACCCAGACACTATCCTTCCATGATTAATATATTGTATGTTTCTACAAATAAACTAGTAATAGAAACATAGTGGGCAATGAGTTTAGCACTGCTGCGATAATACGTGGATGGACCATGTATAGTGCAGTAGGTGGCGAAAACTGCCGAGCTGGATAGTTCGTTCCTCTCTTCGGTCAACAACTTTCCACCTGATTGATGTTGCTCGATATGAATTTGACTCACGCCTATTCTGATCTACAACTACATTTTGACAGGACCAACAAGGTAATAATACTCTGTCTGGTATCCTTGCCATATCTAGGATAGCCATGATTTGAGAATTACCCCTAACATGAAGGCAGACCTGGATTCCTCTAGGACTTCCTGTCTGCTAAGCCTATGCTGGTTGAAGAATTTGAGCTCTCCAAACGAACTCGTTTGTGCTCAGTTTCCAGTTCACTGAGTGTGCACCTGCATTGAATTATTGGCAGCAAGGAGACTTCTGAGAGCCAGACTGGGAGGGGCGCGCCAATTAATGTGAGAAAAATGACGCGATGCGCGCTTTCCAAATTTGTCTTCCTTTTTTGCCCATCCATGAACTCAGTTCAAGAGTCTGCCATACCTCATGCTACAGCAGCAATACCACTGGATAGTTCCGTTGAACACGCTTCTCGACCAGGTTCTTTTCTCAGCGGTGTATTTGGGGACAAGTGGGTTCACTTATTTACTCTGTTTTCGATTATTTACAACTTCATACAAACAAGTGCAGCCCATACTTCCAAGCGGGCTTCGGCCTCATGGTAAATATGCTACTGTATTCTGGACTTCTAGTGAAACTGATCTGATATTTAGGGACTAGGCGTAGGCCTCTCCGTGCTTCGCCAGGGATTCGTCTTGGGTACAACTGCTCTTCGGCGGCGCATGCTCGTCTCTCTCGAAATAAACAACAAAGATCGTTCTTATGAATGGTTTCTAGCTTGGATGTCACATCAGAATCAGCACGCCCAACAAAATGTTCGCGTGCCATGGGTTCGAAGCCATCAACTCAGTGTCGAAACTATAGTAGAGCAACGGGAAAATGGCAGTTCCTCTGCTGTCTTTAACCTGGTTGCAGGGCCTGGTACCCACTATTTTAAATATCGTGGCGCTTGGATGCAAGTGAGATCCTTTGGGAACCATATGTCGATCTACACAGTTTACGTCCAGCTGACAGATGAAACGTGAGCGCGAAACGAGGTCAATGCAACTCATATCTGGAGTACCTTGGGAGACCGTCACACTAACGGCATTGAGTCGCGATCGCTCTCTTTTTCCCCACCTGCTTACGGAAGCGAGAGATCTTGCTATGCGTGGTAATGAGGGGAAGCTTGTGATTCATACCGCATGGGGTATTGAATGGAAGCCATTTGGGCAGCCAAGGCGGAAGCGGCCGCTTCAGAGTGTTGTGCTCGAGTCTGGTGTTTCAGACAGGATAGAGGCCGACATCAAGGCATTCCTCGATCGACGCCAATGGTATGCAGACAGAGGCAAGTAAGTCCGTTTTGTTGAACCGTTCATTTGTATTCATCTGTATCTAATCCCAGGTATCCCTTATCGACGAGGTTATTTACTTCATGGCCCGCCTGGCTCCGGAAAAACCTCCTTCATTCAAGCATTGGCTGGCTCCCTCTCATATGACATTTGTTTACTCAATTTATCGGAACGAGGACTTACTGATGACAAACTTTTTCATCTGCTGTCCAATGCTCCGGAACGAAGCTTTGTGCTCATTGAAGACATTGACGCCGCATTCAATAAGCGTGTACAAACGTCCGAAGACGGGTAAGTCACAGAGACATTAATGTAGATTCCCTAATTAATCCTGAAGAACAGTTATCAATCTTCTATCACATTCTCAGGTTTCCTGAATGCCCTCGATGGCGTAGCATCTGGTGAAGAGCGCATCATCTTTATGACTACCAATCATCTTAAGAAGCTCGATCACGCACTCATTCGTCCTGGAAGAGTGGACTTAGCATACCTCATCGACGACGCAAGTCCAACACAGGCGCAGCTGCTTTTTAATCGCTTTTACGGTGGCTCTCTGAAAGTTACCGGACTATCGGATGATGTAGTACAAACAATGGCTATTAAGCTCCATGATATGGTCTCGGAGGAATTGAAAATTGGTAGGAGAGTAAGCATGGCCGCTCTACAAGGTCACTTCATTCGCCATGAAGCAAAAGACGCCCTAGATCAATGTCGTGACTTGTTTACTCATCGATAGTTTCTTGAGTTTGTATGGTGTACATTGTCCGATTAGACGTCAATGGAACATTACTAGTTGCCGCAGAGGTTTCAGAAAACTGGCCTGCGCTTTCGTCCTGTGTACTTGGAGTCTCGGGGGACATCTTCTTTGCCTCGTTTTCTGTAGAGCTAATGTGCATGTTTTGTGAGAATTGCCTATGTCCGCCATGGTGGGAAGACTGACCTCTTTCTTCTTCAGAATCCAATCTTTGTTCTTGATGTTCTTCCGCTTCCCATTCTTTATTCGTGATCTTTCTCTCTCTCGCCGCCTCTCAAACAGTGCTTTACCGTCCTCCTCCTCCTCTTCTCCTTCTAACCCCTTTGGTATTTCTTGTTGCCCCCCTCCACCTCCAACAAACAGACACAAGAACACCTTCTTTGCCTTTCTGGAATTTGGATAATCTACGACAATACCACCCCCGAAACCGGCCTTCTGTGCAATGGACGTGATGAGTTGAATCTGATCATCTGATGAGGGATAGAATTGGAATACAGCTCGCGAGGGATTGCGGAGCGCAGAGTGAAGAGTAGTGAAGAAACGGTGAAGTCGATAAGGAGGAGAAGAAGTTGGATGGGATGTTTCAGCATTGAGCAACCACTGTAAGACAGAGATACTGGAATACAACCGTAGCTTTAGTCAGTAACTCGTACGTGTTTCTGATCCACCGACCTAATAGCGCCGTCGAAGCTTCCCGGTCGGAAACCTAAGCCTTGACCGATGTCTTGCAGAAACAGGTCACCCTCAACCTCCCTCTCCAATGCAACTTCTGCATGTTCAGGATTCACATTTTTTTCTCAGATCACCGGCAATACGAAGACCAAGAAGGAGACGAACCCAACATGCTTGGAGCGATATCCACGCCTACCCAGTTGTACCCCTCCTCATCCAAGATCTCACCTGACAAGCCAGAGCCACACCCGACATCGAGCAAGAACGCAGGCTTTTCTGGTGGTAAGTTGAGCAGTTCAAGAGCTCTGTATGTCATCTCTGCTTGTATTTGTTGGTTCCGGGAGCTTCGCTGAGATCAGGACCATGGTTGGAAAAAAGGCTGCTGTTGAAGAACGTACTTTTGGGTGTACTTTTTGGCCTCCGAGTCGCCATAATACTACGGTCTAGGAATGAAGAGTGTTTGAGAGATGCTAATCGAAGCTCCTACAATTTCTGGGGGAGCCACAAGCTCTGGTCTTGACATTTCAGTTAATGGAAGTGGAGATTGAAATTTATTACGGTAATCAGACAAGAATCCGGCAAAGCCAAAGCTCGCTCTTGTAGCCAATCCTTTCAGCTTTTTAGTCTGACCTTGCAGCCGCTTACAATGATCCGTGTTAATACTATGACAAGTCCATTGCTTAAAAATGACCTGTATATATGTTTTTTAGATTAATCATCTCCAACAGGAACCTCTTCCTCTAAGTATTTGACTAATCGTACGCGAATTTCGGTGCTTTCATCACCGCGAAGGACGTCGGATATGAATTCTGCTTGTACTTGCATTTGTATCTAGCAATCACGATTCATTTGTTTAATTTTGTGAGTGAAGAGAAGGACGTACCATCTCCAGAGCGCCCCTGATGACACCGCACAAGACATTGCTGAACCAGAGACCTCCCTCCAATACCTCGTCCGGAAGTTCTACGAATTCTGCTAATGGATTCTCATCTAATACTAGAGTGAACCAGGACCCTGCTGGTTGGCTGCTGGTAGAATCCGGCCTGGATGTCGTGGGTTGCAGAGGGACACCATGGGAAATAATTGGGGTTATATTCAAGAATGCTTTGAAACCAACCTAGGTACCCCGTCGTTGATGAATTCTGAATACAGTTCATGAGGATTATGAGAAATTACCTTGGCGACAACTTCGCCTGTTTCTCTAAAGTCAACACACCTCCCTAGATTCGACTTGGCAAGAAAATCCTCGATCAAGCGAGTACCGATATTGTAGCCCATCTTTTCCAGTTCTTTGTTTACTTCGTTATAGTCCTCGTAGTCCTGAATGAGTTGGACAACAAGGGCCCCATATGTGAGGGCAAACAGTTCTGCATTCTACGTGACTTAGACGAAAGAAGAACAAGGGTCAAGAGAGTCTGTACAATCTTCTCTGTCCGGTTTTTCCAGAGCTCCTCGCCGATGATTTTGTAGTTCTTGGTCGCCATGAACAAAGCAAGGGGGGATGTTGTCACACGCGCGGTCAATTAGTTGGGTAATTCGAAATACATAAATAATCTATGCAATAGTCGAATGAGAGACTGAAAATCAATAACGGTCCAGCTGATTGAGTTTCTTGGCGGTCTTGGAGTTGTTCCGGGTGTTTTGCCCTCTGACTGGGAGATGCATGGCGTGTCGTTTGCCGATATAACTTCCGATCATCCTCTGGTGGGCAATGTTCTCCCGAATCTCTCTCCTCAGCTCGGACTCGACCTTGAGGTTCTTCAGTGGTTCAACATAGGGCTTCTTTTGCGGATTGCGAGGCAGAGGGGAAGCCTTCCTCTGTTTTTCCATTTCTTCCCACTTGCTGGCAAAGCTGGCCTGGATGTCCTGGATAGGCGTAGACGAAGGGGGTGCAACATAATTTGGATGGGCGAGGGGATACTTGGGGGGCTGCGGCGCAGTTGCTGGTGAGGAAAGGAAGGATGCGAGTGCGGTGACTTGGAAGGGAGTCAGGTCCTTGATCCTTGCACGGTCGTGGATCTGAAGACGGGCACAAAGGCGGTGGGCTGTTTTGAGGCCGACGCCATAGAACTGAGTGAGGGCAAGCTGGAGAGAGAAAAAAGATGAAAAAGAGGCGGATCTGTGGAGGAGCAGGGCGTACTCGTGCGAAACACTGGTCTCTGAGCTGCACACCAAGGATGTGCATGACAACTCCCCTTGTCACCCTCAACCGTGACTCCGGTCACGCTCCTTCATGGCTTCCAACAAAATGGAAGGTCGCAGAGAGGATGTACTCGTCAAGCAGCGTCTCCAGGCCAGGGAAGAGTATCAACGCCAGAAACAAATCCTCATCAACGAAACAGAGAAGGCTCGCCCCTCTGCTAACCGGTTTGTCGGGCAGAATGACTCCATGGAAGAGTCGCTCAAGAACAGCACTGTTGGACTTGTCAAGCTAGAGGACTTTCAGCAAAGGCGCAAAGAGCTTGAGGAGCAGAAAATCAGAGAGGCAGCTCGCAGCAATGAGCTCAAGTATGTCACCATTTTCCCTTCATGTCTCTCCTCTTTTCGTCCCAGTGTATGTCACTAATAGTGTATGGAGGATATGTTTAGGGATGGCACGAGAAAAAATAAGAAGCGTAAAAAGAAGACAAAGGCAACATTGTCTTTTGCCTTGGACGACGACGAAGATGTGGACGTTGATGAACACTCTCGAGAAGAATCCTCCAAAGAAAGAGACGATACCCCCCCAACCAAGCGTAGTCGCTCTCACAAGAATCCTGACGTGGACACCTCTTTTCTGCCAGATCGGGAACGTGAAGAAGCGGAACGCCGTGAACGAGAGCGGCTTAGGCTCGAGTGGCTTACGAGGCAGGACACCATGAAGAAAGAAGACATCGAAATTACCTATTCCTACTGGGATGGCAGTGGACATAGAAAGAGTGTTACCGTAAGTTACTTGTATTTACTCGCTCTTCCTGATACCATGACCGTCCTTTCAGTGCAAGAAAGGGGACGACATTGCAAATTTCCTCGAAAAATGCCGGCAACAATTTCCAGAATTGCGAGGCATCAGCGTCGATAACTTGATGTACATCAAGGTGTGTATTTGTATCCGTTACCGAATACGACCGTCATAACATCCGCTGCAGGAGGATCTCATCATACCACACGTACGCCCTCATCCCTCGTTGAAGGCAACACTGACCAAGTTTTTCTCCAGCATTACACCTTTTACGACTTTATAGTGAACAAAGCCAGGGGAAAGTCAGGACCTCTATTTAACTTTGATGTACACGATGATGTGCGTCTTCTTGCTGATGCCACAAAGGAGAAAGATGAGTCGCATGCTGGTAAAGTGGTGGAAAGAGGCTGGTATCAACGTAATAAGCATATATTTCCTGCATCGCGCTGGGAGGTATGATCATCACTATCTTTCGATTCGGTGTCACGTTCAAAACACTGCTTCTAGGTTTTCGATCCCGAAAAGAATTATGGGCAATACACCATTCATTAGGCAAATAGTTTACTCATAAGCCACATGGAATTTAGGTTGTCTAATACTGTTTGTTGATAATTACAACTCTTATATTAGTCCTAGTTCGAGCCATGATCAATGTTCGAGATCGATGATTGAGTTTCCAATTGCAAAAACACCATAAATGACCGACGCCAGCAGGATTCGAACCTGCGCCCTCAAAGAGGAACAGATTTCTAATCTGTCGCCGTAACCGCTTGGCTATAGCGCCCGTATAGTTGGGAGAGACGTGTAACATCAGACTCCTCTAGGTTCAACAAGGCGAGGTCAACTTGTTGAAGTGGATGTGAGGGCTTGAGGCTCTACTTACCTGTGGGAAAACCTAGACCACATGATGATCATACATTGTATTCACAGTAGGCAGTTCCTTAGTCTCAACCTGGTTATACATATACATACATACACCAGGTTCTAAGATCATAACAGTGACTAGTAGGATACTGAATTCAATATTGGGTTTATTTTGTGCTTGGGCAATGGTTTTGACAAATGGGCTGTACAAATTCATGGAAAGTTACGGCTGGGCGTTACTGGTGATTCGCAATGTCGTTGTTGTTATCCCTCAGCCCCAATAGCCTAATTCGGTCTCCAGCTTAAAAATGAAATTCTTTTCTCGGAATCAGACCAAATTTTGAGTCCATTTATTACTAGAAAAGTAGGCTTTTTTTGGGCCAGGGCTGCATGATATGATCCAGCCAGTCATGACATGAGACTTGCCTTGCATTATCATGTGTCCGTGTCCTTGCATCAAGTCAAACATAGGACCACCCGATACGGAAAGCGTCTGCCAAGAATGCGGATGAATATAAATTGCAGGGAGTGTCTTTCTTTCTTGTCCCGTTATTCCACCATGGGCTTTCTTTGGCCACTTTCGTCCTTATATGCACTCCTTGTCTTCCTTGCGACCTGTGTGATTGCGATACCCTCTCAACCGATTCTCCGCCAAGTAGACAGTCCGGTTAAACCTGGCTTTGAGCAACAGGCAGTCTCTGCTCATAACCGTCCATCTTGCGGTTTGGTTGATATATGTGCCTCTGTTGATATTGGACTTGTTGCAGAACTAGGACCAATCATAGGCCTTGATACCCTAGAAAGTGTATTGACGAAGTCGCGTCTCTGTCTCTGCATCAAGGTGGGCAGACGCATGTCTTCTGTGTAAGTATATGCGGCTCAGAACTTCCAGGACCTCGAAAATTTCCTGAATACCAACAATGATATGGTTGTTTTGACAAATTTCGCTGGGAGAGACACTTTGAAGAATTTTTTGGAAGTTTTGGTAATGACGCTGATATCACTGTCAGATAGCTCATTGACTTGTTTTTAGATTAAGACATCACCCAACCGGAAAGAATGTGATCAAGACAACATAACACATACTGCGGATCCCTGCATTTGCACTCACTCCCTGTGCAGCAGGCAGTATGATGTAAAGTCTTCTACTGTATGCTTCTCAGATTACTCTCATAGAGTTGCCCTTATTGTGGTTGTAGGTGACATTGTCCACACCGTATGGTCTTGCTCAAGCAACGACTCAGCACGAGCAAGGCGAGATAGCTGCACCCGCGGACGTCAGTGTAGATTCCTGTAAGTATCAGCACCATGCTTCCAGAAAACAACTAACCTCATTTAAGATACTGAATGCCTTCTTTCTTCCAAATGTGATGACTGGGCTGGGAACAGTTGCTATCACAGTCCCAATACCAAAGAAATCTCTTTCATTGAGGGTCGGTGCGTTATCAGCGCGTGTGACAGTGGATGGTTTCCTTCTACTAGAAGAGATGCTTGTATCAGAGTGCCTGGGGCCCTTTCTGTTCGAGTGAGACGTTCTCAAACGCGGGGCCCAGGCAATGATGGCGTAACCCTAGATTTTCACATTATCATCGACCTGACTCGCATCATGAGGGTCTTGAGCAACCTTCGCATCCACACCAGTGATCTGCGTAAAAATTCTACTCTTGCGAATACGTCGGCCATTCTCGTCTCTTCCGACGAAATCGTCCAGGTCGGCACAAAGGTTATTCTATCTCGTTCTGTCAGCTCACTTCTCAGCCACACTGCGGAGCTCTTCAATCTCGCTCAACGGGCTGATGTCAAACAATCGGACTATGCTTTAGGCGAGGACCTTGTGCTTGATTTGATCAAGGTGGATGTGGCTGCCCTCGTAGATCTGACCGCTGACATCCTTTACTGGTATCAATATTCCGCCAACGGGCACATGTCTTCTAATCTCAATGTATCCGATATCCCAATCACGATCTCTTTGTCCCAGCTGTTTGATACTTTAGGCTTGGGTAGTATTGAAAATACTATCAAGGCTAGCGGCCCAGGCCACGATGTCAGCGGACCATTGGGTGTCCATTCTATCGATTCTGACGGGGAACGCCAAGGGTCAATTCGTAGTCCAGGAATCAATTCCCTCCTCGAACAGGTGGAAAAATTGGTCAATTTCGTACTTCAACTAGAGGACTTGAGTTCTCTCCTCCCTTCAGACGCTGAAGACTCTGAAAAACTGGTAACATTGGCTCCTGTCTCTCTGTCTGTCCTGGGATTAGTGACATCGACAAACGTTTCTGAGCTCTCCAGCAGTCTTGACTTCCTTGTCCTTGCATCGTCTAATGCTCGAATGACGTTTTCAAGATGTGGTGATTGCGGTACTTTCGTTGATGAACTGTCCTTGGTGGTGAAAACTGCGATAGCAATCAAGGCCTCTTGTGAAGATTTTCCGCCGAGTCAAGAAATCAAATTTCCTTTTTCTATTGCAGCGCTGAAATTCGGATCTCCTTCGGCATCTGATGTGCATGCATCAACGATGGATGCATATCCTCAGCCCAAAGGAACTCCCGTTGTCATCGTCCTCGACGGACTACTACACCGACTTGGACTTTCAGGTGCTTCGGCAAACATGACTATCGACGGACTCGATGCAGGTTTATCTGGTACACTCAATGGTGTTTTGGGTTGGTTACACGCCAGAACAAGGGAAATGGCCAAAGAAGACAATGACTTTTTCTCTGTTATTTTCTCCGACCCAGGACTGGCCAAAGCTTTCACGACCGTGGTGGAAGCTGCTATCAATCTGGAGCTGAAATTAGTTGATCCAGGACTTATAGCTTCGTTACTGGCAGGCTTGTTACCACCAGTTCTGGTGTCACTCCAGGCTGTATTAGATTCCCAAACAGTGACTGGACTGGTCCCGGTTGTCGATAATTTGCTGGGTTCCGCCAAAGAGATCGACACCTTGCTTACCAATTGCAATTGTGCTACAGCGCTACTGTTAGAGTCTTCTGGGATATTCGTCACTGCGGTGATGGATATCCAGTCCCGGATAAATGAACATATCGAACGTCGTTAGGACAGAAAGAACGATGGAGAGAAGTACTTCGATTCCGCATATCACGTTTTTATTATTCAACTGTTCTTGTCGTTATGTCATGCTTTCTCATAAGCCTCTTGTTAAATGAGCGACCACAAGTTTTGTTTTTGTTTTTATATACCGTGGAGAAAAGAAAAAAAGGCATTGAGTATGTCAGACTCGGGGCTCATATTGCATATGGTCAATTGCATATCTACTATCAATCTCGTTGATAACTTCATCAACGTTCAATGCCAGCGAAGACATGTTTGTCGATAAAGAGTGACTCAGGAGTGGCAGAAGCAAAATGGTAATATTACCATAGAAAAATGTGTGATGTACTTTAGATAGACGTTAAACAAATTCTAAGTTTTAGCTTCGTATGAATATCTCGTGCCTACAAGTGTAGAACTCTGATGTTCGAAACAAGTAATCTGATTTTTCAAGACAGCTATACAAATGGATGGCAAAATAGTCTTTATAATTCATTGAGCTTTGGCTTTCCCCTTTCCTTTAGTAGGAGCAGCGCCAGACCAATGAACATTGTACACTCGTAACCCAAATAATAGGGTTAGAACAAAGCCTCCTAGTGCACGAGCTTCAGCAGGCTCGAGGGGTATGAGACCTTGGACACTGGGATCCGAGAATAGGTATGCAAGTTGGATGACCTGAGATAAGAGTGGAGTCCTGAGGAGCACAGGTATGAGGTTCTGGAATGCTGGGTGGTTTGTTGCTACACCATATACAATAGCTGTGTGGTCGGATTGAATAACAAAAACAGAAGTGGTGCTAGAAGGTAGATCATACCGACGAGTGAACCTCCCCATACATCCAAGCTACCCCATAAACCTACGCCAGCTCTGAGCACAGGAGGCGTGCTGAAACCCCACTGACTCTTCCATGTACCGAGTGTGCCTGCGATCGTACCACCACCGGCAGATGCCAAAGCACCAATAATCATATGTGTCAAAGGAGAATTGACATAAAGAGGGTTTAACTGATTCGCAGAGGCTGAAGAAGGAGAGAGGAGGGATACACCCCCAACAATGGCCGTGGTGCGAACAATGGCATCTAATGGAAAGAGAGCGGTATCAAACGTCGGTGGATGAAGAAGCTGTAGATTATTTTTTGTCAGTAAGGGCAATGAGAACTACGAGCAAAGATCTATGACATACAGAAGGGAAGAAGGAGAATAGAGTCGTGAATACAAAGTGGACAGTAAGATAGTTGATCCATGGCCCAAAAGAATATAACATTGGTGGCGGAAGGCCGAGCATGAAATTGGTAAGCAAGTTGCCACCCCAGCACTAGTGTACAGTATCAGCAAGTCCTTGAGTACCACTGAGTATATTATGAGGCACAGACAAACCATTATCAAATACCCAACGATATATGTCCCCCATGACAATGGAGGCGATCTTTGGGCATTAGCCTGGTATGATATTGAAATTCTATCCAAAATAATCGTTAACTTTACCTGTATATCAAAGAAAAGTGACTTAAGTTCACCGAGCAGCGTGAAGCGTAGGTCCTATGAGGTAAGGAAATGCGGGATGTACTTTGGTGGTTGTAATGTATCTTAGGATGTTCACAAACGCCCCTAAGATACCTGCCATCTGAGATATGTAGACAAGAGTATGTCAAATCATGAATGAATGGAGATTCATATTTGTACCCTTGATATCGAACACTCACCGAATTCCCTAGTCCACGACGATGTTCTCACGACCTGAAGACGGATAGTGGATACTAACAAATGTAAATAGTCTGATCATATCATGATATGGAAACATTACGTTTTTGATCGCAGGGATGACCGTTGAAAACACGAACTGCGAGCAAGCACCGTGTAATAAATTGTTGATTCAAAAAAAAATGACCGTTGAAAAACTGAAGCAATATTCCACGTCGTGTGATAGAGCGGACGAAATGTAAACCTCACTCTCAGTACTCGAATCGAGTCTCTGCGCTAATAGTTTACTGCTTCCCTGGTTCAAAATAGTAATGTTACTAAAACTAAATAATATTTTATCTCTTCATCGAGACGATCCTCCGGAAACTCATGAAAGGACGTGTCAACTGATGTAGTAGGTCCTCTTGGCCGCTTTCTCCAGCACCTCTGAGACTCTCACTGTTCCACACTGCGTTTGCGGCCTCTATCATATGAAAAACTTGGGCCGTCTGTGGAACATGTCTGTTCCAAAGACGATTTGAAAAGGATGATCTTACCCTTGAATGTGATCCTTGAATCATGAGTTCAAGTTATCTCAGTATTCTTCAGACCTGGCTCACTCTTGAAATGTTATAGGTAATGTGCCGCGCACATATACACGGAAGGCAGGTACATGATATTCAGACCTACTTATTAGCAATCATACCACACCCTTTGCTGCAATTTTTGCCAAAAAGACCTTCGTCTCGGACAAAATGACAAGTCGATTAGGAGGTGCAAAGATCATATTTGCACCTAACATGTTCGTGAAGAATTTGCCGAGCAATGTTCCATCTGGTGCAAAGACCTGCATGCGATAGCATCATTGATTTGAGGCCTCGACTGAAAGGACATACATGAACACCGTCAGCACAGGCACCATAAATATTTCCCTGGGTATCGACTTGAATCCCATCAGGAATTCCTGCATCAACATATGCTAGAATCCGGCGATTCTTGAATGCGTGTGTGGCTGGATCGACATCAAACGCATAGCTACGAGCGTGAGATGAACAGCCACCCTCTTTCTTCCTTTAGTGACAACACTCACATAGTAGCAGGCTCAGTAACACTGGTGGCAGTGGTGGCACCAGTATCGGTCCTGCAATGAAGAATCAGATCGTTCGTGTTAGGGTCAACACAGATCAAGAAAAGTAAGAATCGAAGCTTACACGTATGCTGTTCGACCGTCGGCAGTGAATGCTAGTCCATTTGGCCTGTCAAAATCTCCTGCTACAACACGGACTGTGCGGGTATCAGGGTCAAACCGATAAACATGATTTTCCAGGAGTGGCGCATTGCGGAAGTGATTGATGAAACCGAATCTGTTAAAAAAATTCCAAGTATATGTCTGAGTGCAAACATGAGGGATAGACTTACTGAACGTCAGTAAAAAACAAGATATCTGTATCAGGGAGAACTTTGACGTCGTTGAGTGAGTTGAATTGACGCCCATAAAAATTGTTAAGCAAAACAGTGACATTGTGGGGTGGATGAGGGTTGACAAGAACAACATTGGGGGGAAGAGGTCCACGACCGGAGTTGACAAGAATTATGTCACCTCTTAATGGTCCCGTTCCACCGTTTGTCATTTGAACACTGTCATCCAATTGGACCTATTTAGAAGCTCATCTCGAGATGAAACAAGGGCGCCAGAAAGCATACATGTGTAATAGGCATATCGACAGCCTTACCTCCACTGCTCTGTAAGGCCCTCTCTGTGTCCGCCAAACTGAGTTTAGAGACCAAATTATTATGGTCCAAATCACTGTCCCCTAGGGGTCCTCCATCGTTGCTTGCAAAGAACACTTCATCTGTTGCTGGTACATATACCGGTGCTTCATGAGCAAATGCAAAAGTTGCATTAGACGCAATTTCGACTATAGACGCGTCTGGGCCGAGGATATCGAGGAATGCTTGATCGAAGACTTGGAAAAAGGGCGGGGTAGCATTCGTCGGATTGAAGTACTGGGTCAAAGAATCTGTGCGGAACGAAAAATTGTTCGGGAGGACTGCGAAAGACCTTGGTTCAATGAGCTGTGGAAGGGAATGAATATACAGTGAAAATGCCTAAGTGGCAGGATCAACGAAAACGTGCAAGTAACGTACAACAACCTGAGGTGGTAGTTTAACGCTTGGTTCTGCCACCCGATAACTCACGGCACCAGCATACCCAAGCGCAACTGACGACCCGAGCAACGCGAGAAAAGTTATTGCTAAAGGCTTCATCATAATATTTGGATGGCCTCAGTCGCTGGAACTCTGCCAACGATGCATGCGCTTTACTCTTTTATTTCGTGTGGGACTGGATGGGTAGAAAGAATTTGCGAAGCCCAGTTTCGTGAGATTTTACTGATGTCTGTGCCGATGAAATTTGCTGGGCTACTTAACGTCCATATGATGCATCCACGAGGTCTGCTGAAGTGTTGAACACTTGTTTCTGGAGGGAACACCCTCACAGCGATAGCCACTCCGAAGCCAATTTACCCAATCCTTTCCTGAGCTCTGGTCAACATGAGAGTTTAAATTATTATTGTCACTACCTCAAACTTCGTTTCTTCCCAGGACCAATATGCGGGCCGCTAGAGTAGTTGGTAATATAGTCATGTGCTGTCCACTAGCATGCTGGCAGGAAGTCAGGCAAGGCGGCAGAATCAGGGATGGACAGTCTCCTTGATCCTTACAAATAAATAAATAAAATATATCGAATTTGTTACTTTAAGCTTCCAATCAGTGGTCAACAGTGGCTGATACTGTGTGTGTGTGCACTGGGAAGCTTAGCTTGACCTTGTTTGAGGCTATCATCAACCAGCAGAATAGAAAAAAAGTCTCATCAATAAAATTCTATAAAACAACCCCATCAGATCACTATATATTTGGGGTATATGACATCGCGGTCCTATCTTCAGATTTGGACCGTCATGAGGGCTGACCGTGAAACGGAATTCAGGTAAGAGATGCTCAATCTTATTCAAAAGTTCAAGAATCGCATGAGAGCCTGCAATAAGTTGGTCATAACGCCCGTCATGGAATGCGTGTGTCAGGATACCAACGGGCGCGTCCTTAGAAGTTTTACCGACGGTATATGGGTCGAGCTTTGTCTCTAGTTCTGCCTGAATCAGAAAGAGATCTGACGGCTCCATTCCCCAAAAAGGCTCCAGGTCATGGGAAATCGTCCGGCAACTGGACATCATGCTCCATTGCGTACTCCCACCTGCAGACGCCTCTTTCAGAATTGGAGATCGGGACGGAATGGAGGAAGTGTATACCATAAGTCAAATCCTTTTGGAGGATCTCGTTTATATCGCCGTTGATATTCACCAACGGCGTCAACGAGCGACTTGCTTGCCCGCTGCAACTTCTCTGTCCATAATTTCTCTGCCTCACGCACCAACTCGAAGATTGGGTGGGGTCCATCGTAGTTGACTTCCAGTAATCCATCCGAGCGGTAAGAGTGCTTCTCAGGCTTGGGTTTTACGGGTGGACAAATCGAAGGCATAGGCATGTCAGTGGCTGTAATGGTGTGCGTCACTATCTTCGTTACAGTGCGGGAGAATGCTGGTATGAATTTAGGCGTCTCTGCAACGTTATCACGAAGGTGATAGAACAATATGAGTGATAAACCGATCCTAACAGCGGATATTTTAGTGGAACGCCTGCAATTGCGAGGGCCTGCCATGATGGTGGCTTCAGCTCGGTAGTCTGCTATGACACGAACGATGGGCGCTGCTCGTTTGAGCGACCGAAGAATATAATGTTGCCCTGGTGCACACAATCAGCCAAGGACAGTCTGTGTGAACATGATTATTGGGCAGATTAAGCGATCAGCTGAGTGGAAAGCCGGAAGTAAGCTGGAGAGAAGCCTTGATTAGGCAGGCACTCGACTGTACTCAAGCACTTCTAGGCCGTCGATGTTAGACTGTTGACCTCCCGAGCGTAGCACATGTCTTCACAGCCCACTGCTTTCCTTCTTCCCATTCCTTCGTATCTATGCCCAGTCTCTTCTCGTAGTACAGAACCCGGCCCAATAGTATGAGTCAAGGCTCATTGCCTTAGTCAGTAGCGTGGGGTGTGTTCGTACACCGCTTGATAGATTGTTGAGTTAAAAAAAAGAGATTATGCTTACCTCAGGCGTCACCCGGTGCGGCTTACCTGGTTCTATAATTACACTGTCTCAGATAAAAAAAGAAAAGGTGGTGCATCACACAAAAGTCTTTATGTCACAACAGAGTATACTAGTCTGCTTCAAGAGGTACACACCAAGGAGAAGGTGTCGAAGTCATAATAAATTATTTACCTCAGCCCGATGGATACAGAACTGAGGAGTAAAACACCTAGAGAATCATTAGAAATCAAAGGATAATTGATAAGAGCAGATACTACTAATCAATGAGACGAAAAGAATCAATAATAAAAGAGATGAACATTTACACCAGCACTATGTAACAAATGGGTGAAATACAAGACATGTCTTTCCAGCAGAGATTATCCAAGAGCTTTGGGCCCAATTAGAGATAAGAGTGTAGGAAGCTGAACTGTCCATAGTGATTACTTTGTATTTTGAGATATGACTTTATAAAGCATGGATAAGATGGGGGCATAGCTCAGTTGGGAGAGCAGTAGACTGAAGTTCTTGGTTTCTAAAGGTCCCGCGTTCGATCCGCGGTGCCCCCACTTATTTTCCTACTCCTGCAAATTACAGGATTAAAATGATCTTACCTGCCTGGCAAGATAATTGTTACTCAATCTATTGTTCACTTTGTCGAATTGGTATTTTAATGACTATCGCCCCGTCTACAAACTGATACGTATCAATACTCGCCGAAACGAACATGGCCTGTCTGTTCTGCGTGAACACGAGCTTCTTTCTCCCCCTTCAAGCCCTTCCTGCATTGCTGAAAGATGATAAGATGCATTTATTCCAAATAGGATATGGTTACTGACCTCGCACTTGAGTTTGAAAGTAGTTGTATTGGTATATGCTTTCTTCGACCGAAGGATGTCTGCCAGCCTTCTCAATGCTGTGATTATTGGGTCGTCTTCACCAAGTCCCTGAGCAATTAGATAAACATGAATATGATACATGCGTGATATATTTCTTACAATTGGAAACAATGTCTGATGCCATTCGGGTGGAGCGTCTACCATCGGTGCCAGCGATGCTGCATCATAATGTATACCAGAGTAAATCAGTGCGCAGCGCATTCCGATACTTTTGTTCTCCGAGGGTGAGAAATAGTCGATGCGGCCTGTTTCAACGTCGATGCTGGCGATCTCTACGCCATAATGCTGGGCCAATATACCGAGTTCTATGGCTCCTCCCCATGTTGTCGGTTTTAGGATCGTCTGGATATACTGTTCAGGAGGTATGCTTTTCCGATTGATAAACTCAGATTTCTGAAACGATGCACCGATGTCTCACCCTAAGATAGCTTCATTGTACTTCTCGGAATCATTACGAATGCCGTTAGCCACGACTTAAGTCCAATTTAGTAGGATATCCTCAGGATTTCGTAATTGATGCTCACTCTTTCGCATACCCTGGGCGTTTGAAATGTTTTGTTCAAAAACTAGTGCTGTCGCAGAGAACAGACAAGAATTGTCATCGGGAACTACCTGCGACGGCCCCAATAAGTAGAGACCCAGGATGCCATAGAAAACGTACTCTATGAACCAACACACTTTCATCTCCCGCTTCCACAAAATCAGGTTTATCAACAGCGCTCGACAATGGGAGGGAACCGGTGTGCATTACCTCCACCGAACCAGGGAGTTGGGGTGGTCGAGTCGTAATATCCTGCTTAACTCCTCCAGTCAGATCCGACCCCGGAATCTCGCTCACGATAATTTGATCTCCGGCTATAATTCCAAGGCTTGAAAAGGGAAGTTCAGGAATCAATGTCAAAGATTTCGGTGGATAGCCCGTTTTGACTGCAGTGAAGAGTGATCAGCGGCATCACGATATTCACTGGACTGATTTACCTGTTTGTCGGGAGGGCAAGATCTCGCAGGTTGAGTAAATATGTTGCTGGAAGTCCCAAACCGTGAAGGTAGCATCGTCTTGGGGAAGCTGAAGGGTCGAAACACCCTTCGGATGCCTCAGACGTACGAAAGTCATTTGTCACTCCGACGGAAGGTAATGTCCGAGTAAGTGTTCGTCGTCTGTTTGCGACAGTGTGACGATACACACCTTTCTTTCCAAACAACCATGTGTTCATAAGAAAAGCTGCTTCTTCATCGCCCGCTTGAGAGCGTCGATACTCCGATTGGTCATGGTCAGTTGTGCTGACCGGCCTTCCATTAATGAGAGGCTTTGACCGAAAAAGAATAGACTTTCCCCCCCAGCATTCAACCAGTCCAATCCTTTCGCCAACACACACGAGGGAGAAGATAGATTGTTCTCGTGATACTTTTATTTGCCGCCAATGAATACCGCCGATATACATATCATCGCCAAAATTGGAGAGTGTATCAGAATTCTATAAATGCACTAACAACGGAATACATAAAGCTCTATTTAAAGGAGTGTGTGCAGGATGAAGAGTATCCTGGTCGCATCATGACAGGGCTGGTCACAGAGACGGAAGTTGTTGTCTCTCTGGTTCTCCTGGGCCAACACGGACTGAGGTGGTGGGGGCCGAAGGTAGATCTAGCGTCTGAACAGTAATTGCATCGGCTCCGATATCCTGGACTAGGGTCCTCCACTCATCCTCAAGTCCCTCCTCATCAACATCGACCCCGAGGGCCACATCACCTCCAATCCTGATTGCACTGTCAACTTCTTGTGCGGCATAGTTTGCTTCTGCCAAAGCGTCTATAGTCTTGTCAATGTTAGTACGATGGAGGGACGGATCCGAAAGGATGCCCCGTAATGTCGACGTTGACGATTCATAATTTCTCAGAATCTTGAGGATCACGTTAGATTGGCATCAGAACTAGAATTGCAGGCTCACTCTTAGATCACCAGCAGCAGTCTCGATAGAAACCATGGTACTTTCTAGAGTAGCCAAGGAGGCAAGTCGCTTTTGGAGAACTTCTCCGAGCTGCTTTCGGGACCTCAAATGATTTAATGCCAATGATTTTTGCTTTTGCTGCAAGGCTGACGTCGCTTTCTTCGTAGATCTGGAATACATCGAGGAAATGAATCGTCAACAGTTGTATAGTATGAGAGGTCTCACTCATGCAATTTTTCTTGAATTGCTTCGACAAGGCACTGCAGATTGGATATAGCGGATTTAAGTTCTAAGATGCCGCGATCGATTGCAGTGATCATCTTTTCGTCTGGGGATCCATTTTTTTCGACAAATTTCACAAGCTTTGGTGAACGAATTCAGCTACCCTTGTTTTGTTGAAGATTGAAGGGTGCTCACCTCATTGTCGGTAACGACGGCTTTGCGTTCTCGCTCCAAGAACTTGATTAAGACCTTGGCGTCCGTCTCACTGAGAGTAGATTGCTCGGATACACTGAATATAGATGCAAAGGTCTTTTTAAAACCCTCTATTGTATACAACGCGTCGGCTGGCCCTGTCGCATGAGCTTCTTGCAAGGTCAGAACAGCATCTGCTGCATGTTCGAGCAGCTCTACGAAAACATATTCGCCAAACCAGTCAGCCTGGAGGGAATTCGAATCCTGATGATCCTCGGAGTCATTTTCTACAATGCCAATCTGCTCTAATGCCCACCACAGAGGCTTTCCCACCACAAAGGACGCTATGCGATATGGCAACCAGCCGGGGACCAATATCGAAGTTGGAGCAGACATGAATTCTGACATAGGTACAAGAGCCTTGGAGGAACAAAGTTCATTCTTGCTAGGTTCAACACATGTCAGAAGACGGCTCAGAGGATAGTATGATCCTTACGAGAATTGCCCTCACTGCTAATGGCTTTCCTATCTTTTCCAGTTTCAGGCGCTCTAGGAGATCATGATCTACCCGAAGAGCAATGTGACTCGATTCCTTCTTTCCTGATGTGCGTTGGTAGTCAGAATGAACTAGTGCTCTGAGAACCTTTCGCCACCAATCTACATTTGCATGAAAGCTGGTAGGATTTGATTGCCTTTGGCGGGAGAAGTCGGAATACAAGGCTTGAAGTCTGGACTTTGATACTTTCGTAAAGAATTCGTTGGTCAAGAAATTGTCCGGAGTATTTAATGTGTTGAGAGTTGTCATTTCTCGAGGTGGAGGTTCCAGCATCCGTTATGGTAAAAACCTGATGATATAATCCGACAAGATTCCCAGGTTACGAATACGAAGTACTCTCAAACAAGCAAGGTCTTAGAGGCATGAGCCTCAAGATTCATCTAATTTTGCCCTCCACCTGTAATTCATCTAACATTCAAGTAATTACTGCAGGTATTCTACCATGTGGGTCACAGGGTCGACCGTTTTACCGCTTCAACGCAAGTAGAATCGATGGGGCTATCACCCTGGCAAGGTTATTATCATTATCTTTCTTCCAGCACCACTTTTTTTTTATAAGCTAATGTCCAGTTGTCCTCTTGCGTCTCTGAGTCCTCTCTTTGATTATGGAAAGCTGGGATTTATTCCCCTGAGTGCCCGCCTGGTGAAAGGATTGATGCGTGCAGGCGTTGCAGGGCTTTGAACGTTGCTTCGCCTTCCAAGGTCGTGACCCACAGAGCCGGAATGGCCTCCAATTGTCGTGAACAGCTCAGAGGATTCTATTGCTGGAGACTGCTGATGATCACTTTCCGGCGATGCCTACCATAGTGATTAGCTTTACATTCGAGGGGTCCAGATCACGTAGGTCTAACTCACGAAGCTCGGCAGGTCAATTCTTGAATAGCCAGGGCTGGCGGAGGGGTGATTTGCGTAATCCGGGTACCTGTTTGCAATATCTATCTCCAAAGGGCTGAATTTGAAGGAAGGCGGGTATTTGCTGTCCATCGGTTCGTGGGGTATCTCGACTTGCACCATCGGTCTGTAAAGAGGTCTTTCGTTCGACGGCTTCACTGCCTGCCGGCGAGCACACCGCAGTAACAGCCAGAACAAAAGACAGGCTGCAACGACAGATCCCACTACGCTTCCAACGATCATGAGACCCTTGCTAATTCCTTGATTATCAGGCGCGGGATCAGCAGTAGTGGTCCCGATGGCTTCAATGTCGAGGATACTAACTGTCTTCTGAGGGTAGCGAATTGGTGAGCTTCATCTACTGGTGCTTGTCAGACTATACTGACCGTCACATAGGTATGCGTCCACCTAGGTACATCTATATCATTAGATATGTTCTTCAAAAATCTGTGTTCGGATTAATGGAGACTGAATCCGGTGAAAGTATCCGTATGGAATTCAAATTTTCACCTTGTGGGATTTTCGATGGTGCAGTTTGTCGTCCATGATGTCCAGCTTTCAACGCAAAATGGATCGTAACTCAAGACGAGGCGGAAACTAGTTAGATTCATACTTACTCGATATAAAAGCAGCCCTGGCACGCTGCGCAAACTGATAAAAGTGAGTAGACAATTTTATTACAGGCACAGTCATTGTGGGCGTTCATTGAGTCAGTATTGAGATACAACTCATTGATAGCGAGTTTTGGCACTGTAACTGTAAGCAAGTCTCAACAAAGTACTGCACGGTGGTCTAAACTAGCTGAAATACCGTTGGTATCATTGCGACAATCAGCTTGTAGCAAAGCAGCAACAAGACATGGATCTTGGCCTTTATCATTCTTGGCCTATGATCAACAACTCGAGTTCCATTGTCGTTTGGATGTCCAATAAAAAAGTGTAATTACCCAATCGAATGACGAAGGACAAGTCACTTCTGATTTCTGACCCGAAGAGTGTCTCAAGGTCGACAATATGACTGTAACCATGACAAGAAACCAGCCCATCCTTTAAGAGAGATGGAGGTAAGCTTCAGGAAGGAGGAAAGAGGTCGAAATCAAGCAGTCAGTAAACTGGGAATGGCTTGATTTCAAAAAATAGCAGTGAAAGAATGCTCCCATCGGCCTCGGACAATATACACACGAATCCTTCTTCTCTCATGGACATGCTCATCAGAACAGGTATTTTCACATGTGGATAGGGTCATATGGTCTTCATCTAGGAAAAGAAGTTAGCAACCCAGCGCTAGACTGTGCTAATAAGACACTAGGGACGATAATTTATAGGAGATCAAGAACTCTTGCTTCATCTGATAATGGCAGATGATGTTGCAAAAAAAATGTACGTCAGGTGTGTTTCAAGTGACAAGCTAACGGGACAGCGGATCTTGGAGAACATAAGGACTCCTAAAATACATGTTCAGATCGGCTGATGTTCATACTTCCGGCGCCCCAGTATAACCTCCGGGGCCGATATTATGGGAGGTCACGATGGTCTTCGGACTCATTGCGGTCTGTGGACTGGTGGTATCATCCATCGAGCTGCGCACTGGCCCCGTGGCAAAGATGGTAGATGATCCCAGGCCAGAATTGATATCCATAGGACTCTATTGTAGCCAATTAGAAAAACGGAGGATAAAATGAAATGGGAGTGCTACTCACATATGTACGTGGCATAGCAATTGATGTTGGATCTGAGACCGGCCTCGATTGGATATAGTCTAGAGGGAATGATTGACGTTGTTTCTCGTTAAAGGGATCCACTGATCCATGTGCTTGCGTGGAGATACGTCTCCTCCTTGCAAGCATGCGCCAGAACATGAGCAAAAGGATACAGACGACAGCCATAAGAGCGCCGACAGTGATTCCGGCAATTGCCCCAGGACTGACTCCCCTGGACGAGCCACCTGAAGGTGGTGTGCCAGAAGACTGCGATGGCAATGTCTGCTCTGTACTGGAAGATGCCGTATTCGAAGTCGTGGTGGATGGTACGTCATTTTCGGCAGCCTCTTGCAAGTTTTTCAGCGATACATAGATTTATCAGGGAAGACAAATTCACCTCGTGCGGCATCGGGATTGAAAGTCTTGTGAGTTTGGTTAATTTCCCCGAGGATTCTGAGGGTTAGCCAACTTACTTCAGAGATATTGAGCTTGGCCCAAGACGGGACATCTACCCCAGAAGGCAATGGTACTGGAAATCTAGTCCGACGAGCAAAAGTCAGCGCTCATAACGGCAAACAAGTTACATCAAAAACTGACTCGCCAATTGGTTCAACCTGAGTACAGTTAGACGTCCATTGAGCGAATGAAATGAAGGAACGATTTTGACATCCACCGCAAGCCTGTACCAGAGAATATGTGACACTGTTGCATGTACAAGGGTCGGCGTCAGACAGAAGTGGACCGATATAGTGAGTTCCTGCGGGTATCTGATTGATCCGGTGGGCTGTGGAGACCGTGAGGTTGGTAGATAACGTTGACCAATGTATCCGTAACTCACATGTACCGCAAGCTGACTCTAGAGAGGCTGCAATTGAGCAAGGAGTTTGGCTGCGAAAAATTGCCTGAATTATTCGTGAGGATATTATATGGTTATTATTTGGGGAAGGAGCTTATGCATACCCACTGATAATCAGGTATGCATGTCATGACATCTGATCCTGAAGATTGAGCATTGAGTTGGATGACAAAAGCTAACAACCCCAGGAGTTTTAGTCCCTTCATAGTGAGTTTGTAGAGTGATTGTAGTAGACAGGTAAACAACAGAGAGGAAAATCCAAGACCGAGCGTGGCAATCGATGATGGAAACGCCGCATGTGGAGCTTGTCCTATTAATGAATTTTGAAGAACAGCCTTTGCATAGCCATTTATGAGCCATCATATGCAATCATGGAAGCTCTCACGATACTGTGGAGCCACCGTGGAGAGCCCCGCAACTCTGTGCACATGTTCCTCAGAAATCATGCTGTAAATAAAGTGGTGCTTGCACTATTCGTATCTGGCAAGGACTACTACACAACAGAGAACATTACACAGAATGTGCTTTAATGATATCAAAATTTAAAGCTCGGGAGCACCTGTATAAAGACCAGTTTGAGCTGGGGGAATATGGGCTAGCTGCAGCGCAGATTCTTGGAAGGGATCCGATACCAGTGAGGGTGTGTGCGTATCATTATAACGGGAGCTGGGAAGTGGAGCTGGAGTAGTAGGGAATGTGCTAGGGTCGGATGGATCCTGGAAAAAGAGTGAGGTGTATCAGCAAAAAAGTTGGGTCGAGACTGACATAAAATCTCTGTGGTTGAGACGGGGTTGATACAATATTAGTGCTCGGATTGGTACTCATGTTAAGAGTCGAGTCGTTGTGGGGTGCAGGGGTATAAGATGTTGTCTTGAGCGCTGAAAAAGTTGATAAAGTATTCCGCCGCCGGCGACGGTAGAAAAAGAAAAAGAGTCCAGCAACAGACAAGCCAACAACACCACCGATAATGCCTCCTGCAATTGCACCGGCGTGAGAACTAGAACCTGATCCATTGTCATTTGAGGCAGAAGTGGATGTAGTAAGGCTGGCTGTGTTTCCACTTGTAGGAAAACCAGATGAAGTCCCGGAAGTGAGTGGTGCAGTGGATTCCGGTCGATCTGACACTATGATCAGTAAGAAAATGGCGTAGAAAATAAAATAGAAAGCCTTACTTTGTAGGTCCTGAGCCATCGAGAGGTTGAAGTTGTCGGACGCCTAAAACCAATTGAGAAAAAAGCAAGGCATCTCCAAGCTTCGGCCTACTGCGATATTTGTATATGCCCAGCTGGGGACACTGGTTCCAGCAGGGAGAGGCCGGGGAAATCTAAGAAGATGCTAAGAGCCAGTTTTCAGACTTTCAGACAAAAAGTGTGCTTCCCACATTGCATTATATGATGTTGTGCAATTGAAACTATATTCTGTCCAGCTATTCATTCGATTTTTGTTGAAAAATAGTGAGCATGATTGGAGAGCGCGAACACGGACCCAATCCAGTGATTGCCTTGGCATGCTGCACAGGCGCTCAGCAAGGAATAGTAAACAGTGCTGCAGCGGCATGAATTTGCAACAGGTTGACTGGGTCCAAGGTACACAAGACCTGGACCAAGTTTATCCAGAGTGAAGACTGATAGCGAGAGCCAGTTTGATATGTCGATCAATTAGACACAAAAGACTCACCACCATTGTTGCAAACTGCTGCGAGGTCAGCCGCAACATCACACGGACTTTGATCCAGTGAGTTCGAAGTCTAGTCGACAGGGTTTATCAAGCGCTGGAAGGTCCTACGAAATATACCTTACCCATGACAATGAGGCAACAGTACATTTCGCGTTCGAGGTAGCCTGCGAGAAAACCACCGGAAAGAAGGCAACCGCTAAAATCGCAAGACGGAGCATGACAATAAGGGAGAGGGTTGCGAGCTAACGGGTGCACTATGAGGCTACGTCCCTGAAATTACCCGATTCGTTGATAAGTTTGTTTGTCCATCAATAACTGATGTGGTCTCCATTTGTCCAACATTTCAGCAATGAATTGTAACATGGGAAGCCAGCTTTGGTTCTGTGGCTTATGTGTGTATGTGAAGGGTGGCAGCCAGTTGAGATCGTGAGAATGGCTATTAACAAGGAGAGGACTTAATCTTTTAGTCTCAAATTTATAAAACTTTGGCAAATATTTATTCTGTAAATTCCCCAACAGGTACAATCCTAATAGCTTAAGCTCAGCCCTTCTGTCTTGTATGAGGCTTGGCATCTTTTCTCAACAATAAATACTGAGGTTTTCCTGGTTTTGTCTAGTTGCCCTTATACTAACAGGCACTGGAATGATGATGAAAATGTAGATGGTGGAATACTTAGAGAGAATGATGTCCATGTAAGAAGGTGCTATTCCATGATGACTCCAGATGACCTCCCTCCCCTGAAGCTTGGGCGTAGTCAGTAGTGTACCAGTATGTATCTACATCTTAGCACCCATTTGCTTGGTATGGTATATAAATACAGAACACACACACTCTCACTGTTGAAGAGGACCGTCGCAGTACACACCTCCACAGTCATCACCGACGTCATCAGTACCTCACCAGTCGAGCTACCTGCGCTCCGATATATATATTCTCAATACTATTGACTACTGAGGTGAGGCTTATCCCACTAGTATCTTTGTGTCTTGTATCTAAAATATCCGTGCTCTAGACTTAAATTGTAAAAAGTAGTAGTCGTCAATTGATGCTATTGACTTAAAGTGTAAAAGCCACATGAGAAAATTAGAAAACAGTTGCAGGTCACGCTTATGTGAACTTGTTTTGGGTGTCAGACCCAGTATATGACACAAAGTTGGAAGTGAGTGTGAGTTGAGTGCAATACAAACACAGGAGAGCAAAAATTAGTGTATGGATGTGCCAGAGGCGTGGGTGACAGAAAACTAGGCCACATAATCGACAGAATGACTTAATTTGGAAGGTGCTTGACAGGTTGAAGTCAAATGTTCAGACTTAGACGTGTACCATTACTCTCCCATCGAGCAGCATTGTGCCAGGCTTACCATTCTCGGCGTCTCAATACCTATTCTTCGATGACCTCTCTTGGGCCCGACTGGAAACGTATCATCCCAACAGATGCGACTATACCTCCCTATTCAGTGTTTACAAAGCCAGTTGAAAAATCTCCAAGAGATGAACGAGAGTATCGTATCATTCAGTTGGAAAATGGATTGAAAGCCACCTTGATCCATGACATAGAGACAGATAAAGCTGCTGCAAGTCTCGATGTTGCTGTGGGTCATCTTCACGACCCCGTATGTCTCCTCGGATATGTTTTCAGGACAAGTTGTCTTACAGGCTCGACAATAGCTAGACGTGCCTGGTCTTGCTCATTTCTGCGAGCATCTTTTATTTATGGTACAGATGCGCCTTCGTCAGCTCGAATTTTCTGTTGCTGAACTTAGTAGGGTACTGAGCAATTTCCTCGTGAGAACGAATACCAGGAAGTGTGTTTTGATCCCATTTATTGTCAAGTCATTGCTTATAACCTGATAGTATCTCTCAAAAAATAACGGTGGATCCAACGCATACACTTCAACCACAAATACCAATTATCATTTTACCGTTACCGTATCGGCTTTGGCTGATGCCCTTGAACGGTTCTCTTGTTTTTTTCATTCGCCTCTCTTTTCGCCTTCCTGCACTTCTCGAGAACTGAATGCAGTCGACTCAGAGAACAAGAAGAACCATCAGACTGATGTTTGGCGTATATTCCAGTTAGACAAGCATCTAAGTAAAGATGGTCATGTTTGGAGCAAATTCGGATCTGGTAACCGTGACAGTCTGTCAAAAGCGGCAAGAGAGGTCAAAGCACAGACGTTGAACCTGGTTTCATCAGTCGATATCAATCTTGCACTATCCAACCCCTCATCCAGATTTCTCTCTCCTGTTCCTTCGGAGACCGATGCTGATGGTGGCGTAGTTGGACGTGAGATCCGCCGGCGACTGATAGAATGGTGGACCGAGGAGTATTGTGCCAGCCGTATGAATCTTTGTATCATTGGCAAAGGTGTGCCGATGTCTGCTCAATCATCTTGATCTGAACCCCTTTTGTCAGAGTCGTTGGATGAATTGACCAATCTAAGTTCAAAATTATTTTCTGTTGTGCCAAATCGTGGGAAGGACCCCTTACCAATGATCAATGATCATCCTCTGGGATGTGATGAAAAAGGGGTATGTGTCAAAGATAATGTGAACCATGCTAATCGATAAAGAACAGACTTTAGTTTCGGTGCAAACTATCATGGATTTTCATGCACTGGAGATCCAATTTCCGCTGGAATATCAACCTCCCTTATGGTGCTATAAACCAGCTACTTTTATTTCCCATTTAGTCGGTCATGAGGGTCCAGGATCATTGCATTCTTACCTGAAAGGCAAAGGCTGGATAAATTCGCTCTCCTCTGGGGAGCAGAACTTGGCACGAGCATTTGCCATGTTCAAAATTAATATTTACTTAACAGAAGAAGGATTCAGTGCGTTTCGAACTTGATAAAAATATGTTATTATTCTTGCTGAATACGTCTTGTAGGAAATTCTCGATCCGTAATATTGGCTGTGTTCAGATATCTTTCCCTGCTCAGGACTGCCAAGTTTGAGGCTTATCACCAGAAAGAGATGGCCATACTCTCATCTGTACGATTCCAGTTCGCTGAAAAAAGGCGTCCCGAGAAATATGCTACTTGGATCGCGGAACATATGAGCTGGCCTCTCCCTCCTGAACGACTGCTCAGTGGCCCGCAACTGACAAAGGAATGGGGTACGTACGAGGGAAGCGGGCGTGAAGAAGTCACTATTCGTCGATACTTGGACTCATTTCGGATATCAGAAAGCCGTTCATTTCTCATGGCCAAGGAGGGTGAACATAGGAGGGTTCGACCAGGTTTACAATGGGTAAAGGAACCCTGGTACGGCACAGACTATAATGTGGTCCGTTTCGAAGAGAGCTTTCTTAATCAGGTTTGTTGAGTTGCGATTGGCAATCCTGTTCACGAAATTGATTCTCCGATTAGGCAGAAGAAGCGAATGATATACCAGAACTATTCTTGCCGGGACCTAATGCGTTTATACCCGTAAATCTCAATGTCGAGAAACGTGAAACAATCAAGGTACTTTTTTCTAGCAGCAGCATGAAAGCATGATTTGGTCAATCTCATACAATTTTAGCCGTCAGAACGACCCTACATGATTCGCCAAAGCCCCTTGACTACCCTATGGCATAAAAAAGACGACAGGTTCTGGATTCCAAAAGCTTATGCTACGATTGATATCCGAAGGTGAGCGTCGATAAAACTGCAGAACCACATTGACTTAGAATTTGTAGTCCAGCAAGCTATGCCACTCCTCGAGCGGCAGTGCTTACTAGGTATCTGATTTCATTACATCGTACGAGACATTATCTAAGCTTTCATCTAGGCTTTATGCTGACCTTGTCAATGATGCACTGACCGAGTTCGCGTACGATGCGGATCTTGCTGGTTTATCTTATCATTTCAGCGATACAACCACCGGGCTATACGTCTTCACGGGGGGATATAATGATAATTTAGCCACGCTCATTCGGGTTGTCATGCAGAAAGTGAGGGAGCTTAGAGCTAAGCCCGATCGTTTGGCAGTCATGAAAGAGCAGGTCGCCAAAGTACTCAGTGAAGAACATTTAACAGCTTTACTTACTTTCACTCTAGGTTGCAAGAGAATGGCGCAACTTTTTTCTTGGACAATCATATTCGATATCAGATTACTTTGGACGTTATCTGCTATCCGAGAGACAATGGACTACTGAAGAACAATTGGCAGAACTTCCATGTGTGTATCTTATTCTGCCTACCACAATAAAGACTGATCTATCTTAGCTATAACAACAGAAGAGATTGATTTGCATGCCAAGAAATTGCGTTCAGATGTACATCTGAGAATGCTGGTTACCGGGAATGTTCATAAGGATGTATGTTTCCTTTCTGCTGGATTGAACGGTACTTCACGGCCTTTTTCAGGAAGCACTCAAAATTGCAGATATAGTTGAGGAAGACCTCCAAGCTACCATTTTGTCCCAGACGCAATTGAACGAACAAGCCTTGATTCTTCCTCCAGGTATGCGGTGTCCTCGAGTGCATAGACGTTTCTTGACATCATCATCCATCAGCATCTAATTACATCTGGTCTTTTCCGTTGCCAAATCGAAACCAAGCCAACTCAGCCCTAACATACTATCTCCACTATGGGTCAATTACGGATCGACGGCTTCGCGTGACTGCAGCATTATTAACACAAATTCTGGCCGAGCCCACCTTCAGTGTCCTTCGTACTCGAGAACAACTGGGCTATATTGTCTCCGCTAGTACATGGAGCCTTTCAGGATCCAGTGAACAAGGCCTGCGGATTGTAGTCCAGAGCGAGAAGACTCCAGGTTATTTGGAGCAAAAAGTAGAGGAATTTCTTGAAGAAATGAGGTCTAGATTAGACGAAATGACTACAGAAGAGCTAGAAGAGCACAAAACGAGTCTTAGGAAGAAATGGCTTGAGATTATCAAGAATCTTTCTGAAGAAACTTCACTTTTTCAGACTCATGTCACTTCTGGCCACTGGGATTTCCTGAGACGTATGTTCTCGTCTCGCACAAAATTCTTTAATCTCATGATTTAATAGGTTACCAGGATGCCGAGCTTTTGGCTTCTATTCAAAAAACTGACGTTGTTCACCTGTTCCGAACCCACGTTGACCCACAATCCCTCACACGCGCCAAACTATCCGTTCACGTCGTTGCTCAGAAGCCTCGTATCAGGAAAGTGAGTGAGGCAGCATCACAAGCGTTCCAACAGAAGCTTCGTTTGGTAGGCTTCAACTGTGGTGAAGTCGACGAGGGGAAGTTGTTCTCAGATGGACTACCGACGCTTCCTGATTTCATACAGTTTTGGACGGCCGAATTGGCAGGACGGAAAGATATGGCGATCCTACTGGCTGAAATTCACCCATGCATAATAAAGCATCCAATAGAGGGGGAAGATGTAAATCCCACACTTCCCAAAGCAACATACATCAAGGACGTGCATGCATTCAAACAGAACCTGAGCCCTTCTGTTGACCCTGGCCCCATGGCCCGGTGGGTTGACCTTCCTAATTCTAAATTCTGAGTAGATTAGACCTATCATAATTCCTGTGAATCTAAAATGAATTAAGGCCAGCTCTGCTAGAGTGGATATTGCAATGGCTGGACAACGATTCAAAGCGCAATATGACAGTCATAAAACACAGCGAAAACCACTAATGAAAATAAGTGCCTCATAAGCATACTACCAGTACGAATGGTGTGAATACATCCAGTCATCGCCTGGATTAAGTCACTTCCTGCGAATGGTCTCCGTGACCAATTTACCTCTCGCGGGGTTCGATGGCTCATTATTCTTTGCTCGACGAAAGAGGAGAACATGAGGTTCAGGTGCTGTACTGGATCAACGAGGCACATAATAGTTTCAGCTCCTTTCTACCTACCGTGAACTTCGTAATGCTCCCAGCCAAGACTTTGAGTAATACCAATCCCCCGCCATTCGTGTTCCTCTAATAAACGTAGTGTGCCCGAATCGTTACAGAAGTACTGCTTTGGGATTATTTTGAGGAGTGATTTGGGAAGGATTACATGGCGGTATTCGTAGTTTTCATCAGAGTAACGGTCAGAGTAGTGGATCCTGTCAAGGATTGTTGTTAGAGACAAGAGGAAACACTCTGATCTCTATTTTACTTCTCGATATACTCCTCCAGTTTTCGAGCCACTTCTTTCTGTGAAGCAAGCTGTTGGGCGGTATGTGAAGAAGCCATAATTATACTGCGGAGAGATTGGTCTGGTACGGTATACAATTACAATTACAGATCGCTCCTCTCACATGATCTGATCATTTGCTTCGGCGCGACGTCACGGGTATCACGCCGCACGTATTAATTAGATCGGAGGTACTGAGCTCATCCAACAGGCCCTCATGAGTAACTATCGATTCTATAATCCAAATGATGAATATGATTATCTCGGTAACATTGATATGCGTCCTGACGGGAGTAACATTCTGGTTTCAGCTGCCCCATCATCAGATGTATTCGATGATTATATGAACGAGTTGTGTGGGTATATGCTATCTGAACCATTATCTATCAGACTAACCTACTTCTAGTGATGTCTTCTCCTTCTCTTCCTGGGCACTCGATGCAGTTTCATGATCCCAGCCACACTCCAGGTCATCACTTCGGATCTGACGCGGATACTTGGTCGTATGATGAAGAAACATCACCAGGAACGATAGAACGTACAAAGACTGTTACAGAACAGGCAACATTAAAAAATCCTCGTATATTTTATCATCGATTCTTGTTAAGCTAGGAGCTAACCCGTCGTTCTCAGCTCTTGCGCGTTTCAGAACCGAACATCATACATACTGGACTCAGACCAGGTTTACCGAGAATCCGGAATCTCCTAGAATTTCTGATGAAATGAAAGGATTTTGCGACTCGTTGCCTCTTATAGAAAGAAGGCCAGTGATGGATCTTCGTATGTGTGCGTTCCCTATGGATAGATCTACGCTAAGAGGACACAATATGAAGCTGATATGTTTCGTGGAATATTCAAATTTCGAGCATTTAATGCTATGCAATCGCACTGCTTTGATTACGTAGGTGTTGTGTTATGTTCGGCCAGCCCTGATTTTACTATGCATTTTGTAGATCACATCTTCAGGTCATGACTTGGTAGGTAGTAGTCCTGTCGCGTGCATTCAACTGCGTGCTATGGATTACAGGTGGTTAGCGGTCTGTATCTTGTTCGTCTACATTCTTGTCTCAGTCCTTGACAGTTCCCTAGCACCCACTGGAAGCGGTAAAACGGTCCTCTTTGAACTTGGTATAGTTACGTTGCTGAGCCAGTCCGAACTGGGGCAACCAAGAATTGTCTATATCGCGCCAACAAAGGTTCCTTCAATTCTATGCCTCGATTGACACCTGACATGTTCCAGGCCTTGTGTTCTGAGAGGCACCGTGACTGGATCACGAAATTTGAATCCCTGGGGATTAGGAGTGAATCTCATATTCCGAGTAGACTATCATCGTGTTAAGACACTCTTAGCATGTGAACTCACTGGTGACACTGTGCAATTTGGCAAAGGTGCCTGGGGAGAAGCAAAAAAGAGTACCATCATGTACTTTGTTCAGTTGCCCTCAGACTTCTTACTGACAATATTTAGTATCACAACGGTCTATTTCTGCCATTTCTTCCCTGATCTTGTCTTCTCATTTAATTGATACCGAAGGCGGAAAAATGGGATAGTTTGACACGCACCTGGTAAACGTTAATACTTGGTTTGCCTGTTGGCATTTCTGAGATTATTGATAGGCAAGATAGTGACGATATCATTGCCCGAATTGGATTATTTCTGGTGGACGAAGTGAAGTAACTTCTATTTTCTCTATGATGAAACCTGGAACCACTTTCATAGGTACACATGCTGAACGAAAACAGGGGAAGCACCCTGGAAGTCGTTATCTCACGAATGAAAGCACGTAACAACTCACTGAGATTCCTCATGGTCTCTGCTACAGTTCCCAATATTCACGACATCGCAAATTGGATAAGTACCAACCGTGGAGCTAATGTGGTTTGTAAAGTTCTCAAGGTGAGGCGATTGTCACAAGAGTTTACAGTTACCCGACGAGCGCATTTTTCAGTTTGGTGAAGAATATCGCCCCTGCAAGCTGGCACGTTTTGTGATTGGCGTACCCCGATCGCCTAAACAAAATGAGTTTCAATATGCTACTACTCTGGACACTCAGCTTTTCCCTATCCTTCAACAGCATTCAGTCATGAAACCAATTCTTATTTTTTGTTCTACTCGTCAAGGTGCTTGATTGATGGTCTCATTTCTATATGGAATTTTGTGAAATTCCTGGTTTAGGCACGTTGAAGACAGCAACAACTCTCTTGAAAGCGTATGAAGAGGCTGAGAAACAAAAAGAGAGGCTGCCCTGGGTTCGGGCTTCACGGTCCGTCGTTAGAAACTTTGAGTTTTTTACTTTTCTCTTGATTCTGGACAGACTTAGTTCCCAGTTTCAGGATAAGCGTTTACGCGGTAGCATCCTCGTTACTCTTGTCTGCATTTTCTCATCTATCACATCTCCGAAGAACTCGTAACAAACGGAATCGGCGTTCATCACGCTGGCCTGGGAATTGAGGATCGTCGACTTACCGAGGATTTATTTCTGGATGGTGTCTTGCGCGTCCTTGTCGCAACATCGGTAAATAAGCTGGTTCACCAACTATGAGCACCGTTGACTAGATGTATAGACGCTCTCTGTCGGTGTCAACCTTCGTAGGCTTCTTCTCCATCGCAATGCCCAGGAGCCTTACACGTTATATAAAAGCTGCCCACACAGTAGTTATCAGAGGAGTCAAACTGTTTCAGAATAATGCGAACGTTGAATATAGTGATTTGGATGTAATGCAGATGATTGGACGTGCCGTTCGTACTTGGTTCCCTTAAACCTCTTCAGTATTAAATTTCTTATTATTTCAGGGCCGTCCTCAGTTTGGTGAGTCCTTTGTTTGTTTTCTCTTTTTTCTTACTTAGCCAGAATCTAGACAAAGACGGGATCGCGATAATCATGTGCGAACCCCAATTGGTTAGCAAATATCAAGCATTGACTCAGGGAGAAACAATTTTGGAGAGCTCCTTACATCATAACATGCTTGAACACCTCAACTCAGAAATTGCCCTAGGGACAATCACAAGCGTGCAAGCTGCAAAAGACTGGATTCGCAGTTCATTCTTATACCAGCGTTTACAGCAAAACCCTGATTATTACGCCATTAAGCAAGAGGAGGGGAAAGGTTGGAAGGAGAAATTAGACGAGATCATACTCCAGAACATCGGTGAATTAGAGTCCAGCAATCTGGTACTACGCAATGCCACCGGCTCCGAAGATACAATAGAGTCCACTGAATTTGGAGATATAATGTCCAAGGTATTTGGTGACAAGAGTAACTGCGAAATACCATTAATCTACTGATCAGTTTTATGTGCGCAAATCTACGGTCAGTGTCACAGACAATCCTTTCTTTTCATCTGATATATAGACAGATGGAGGACCTCATGAATCTTCCGGAAAAGCCAAGTTTACGAGAAATCGTGCGTCCCCCACACGATATCACTGGAGCCTCGAAATTGATAAGGCCTAACAGCTAGAAGTTATAGCTGGTGCTGAGGAGTACCTTTTCTTACGATTGATATCTGAATTAATTCATGAGCGTGATTTCTCTAGATTCTCCATGCTTCGGCTGAGAGCCTCTGAAAAAACTGTACTGTCATTATCAAATGAAAGGTTATTCCATCTGTTTTATATTAAACGCAGGTATACAACGAACTACGTATTCATAATGACATCCGCTTCTCAATCTCGAAGGTCGATAGTGTGCGTGATAAAGTATTCCTCCTTCTCCAGGTAAGGGCACGGTCAGGGGCAGATGCGGTGACTAACACAGTTGATAGGCCATTCTCGGAAATATTCCACTGAATGCCGCTGAGATGCGGAAAGGAGAGTCACAACCGCAGTTTGATGCTCTTATTGTCTTCAAGCATGCACCGAAGCTAGCTAAGGGTGAGCATAGTTTACCTATTTCTGGATTGGAGGTAATGGGCAAAATAGTGGTGGTGGAGCTCGCAATCACGAAGAAGCTCGGAACTCAACTTTTACATGGACTTGAGATGTGAACAAATACAGTGTTTATGGCCACTTGTGCCCTTCTAAGCCTCTTTTTCCCAGTGCTCGATGTTTGGTTGCCAAGGCCTGGGAAGACAGGCCGACAGTACTCAGACAGATTGACCAGATTGGCGAAAAATCGTAAGTTTTTCTTTGACCTCAAAGTTTGGATAGAACGTAGATGCTGCCTGAAGGTTAAAAGTAAGTAGAAGTCTATTTGGTGAAGGTTTGCTTGCTCATCGGCCAGATACTTGCCGAGAACGGGATAACTACACTGGATCAACTTCGTCAGCAACCACCCGCTCGTATTGAACTTGTAGGTTCAGCTTGTACATGATACTATGAATTATATTCAACTCAACTGCCAGCTACTCAATCGACAAAATCCGTTCGGTCATGAGATTCTTGCTTCACTTGCGAACATTCCACAATACTGCTTAAATGTGAAGCAAGTTTCCGTGGCATTCGATAGAGAGAGAAAATCTATTCATGTCGAAATTTCAATCGAATGCAACCTAGCAAACCAAGCGCCTGCGATCAAGAGAAACTCACGATACTATGACATGACTACAATTTTGACAATCACCTCAGATTTCCACCTGGTCGATTTTCGCAGAACGCCGTTAGTGGATGTGCTACACCTCTAATGAGCGCTAAACACCTGAACATTCTAATGTAGAACTAAAGCTCTCAAGAAGGCAAGAAAGTTTATCGTCACCGCCCAGCTCACAAAACCCAGCCAAAATATTGTGGTTTTAATTGCATCTGTACGTTTTATATCTCCCGGACACATGGGAAGCTAATACTCCTCCAAGGAATGTTTTGTAGGGAACTTCATCAAGCACACAGTCATACCGAATGTACCACCAAACGAATATCCTACACTCAATACTCGTCCCATTACATCGTTGGTGCGTCTAGCAGGATTAAAAAATCATTCACTGACTGAGTTACTCTGAAAAGGCCTTGGATTTGCAAGAATTTGAGAATGATCCCAAATTCTGGGAAATAGACCTCAGCGAAAATTCAGATGTTGCGGCCACAGGTGAAATTCAAGGTATGTGTACTTGTGCAATCATGAATCTAAGCTGAGAATTACTTGACAGTTGCACAGAAGAGATCAGCCCTTGGTCATTCCGAAGACTCAAAACGTTCAGTGCAACTGCCAAACGGCAAGTATCAGTAAGCCATTTAGTCATTTGATGGTTCTTAACGCTGACTAGGAACAGATGCAATCACGCTTGCGCAGACAGAAATAGATGCCTGCATCTCTGGTATGTGCATCTTCGTTTTAATGTTTCAAATGCGACCAACCAGCACAGCTGTCGGGAAGGCCGATCTCGTCCAAATGCCAATGGAAGGAGAAACGAGAAAGGGAACCAAATTTTGAACAATGGTGATGCTTCGAGGCAAAAATCAACGGTCCAAAACTCTTCTCAGCAACAATTGTCGGGTCTGGAAAGGCTCCATTGTCAAACGGACATACGAAGTAGCCTCAAAATGAAACAAGCAAGGCTCACACCTGGACTCATTGAACATGGTGGCCTCAAACGCAAAACGAAAGAAACGTTTCAGATACAATTCACCGAAGTTGAGCTTCGACATACAATACCTTGCAATGCTATAAATGACAATCTCGACGAGGACCTTCCCAGTGTTGAAGATCTCTTGTGTGGTGGAAAGTCAGCTAGCTGTGACAAAGATGCTGTTTCTCCGGATCATTCTTCAGAATCAGAAAGTGGAGAAGTCTACTATTCAGGTCCAGATATGGATCTACCTCGTAAACGCTCTCGTATACATTCAACACATAATAAGGTATGTAAGTTCAATGTGAACTCGACTTGTCTTGGTGGGACTGATCATGAGCAGCCACTGTCCCTTCTCCCTGATAACCACAATCAGGAAGTTTCATCGCGGACACCTGTTCCCAAGATTGTGGATTCTTCCACCAGCGATGCTAGGCGACCTGCAACACAACCTGCATATGAGTCTGTAAATTTTTCAGTCCAAGGATCCTCGGTCTTAGGTACAGAACCTCTGTCGGTAGTCTCAGATCGTGAACATCATGTTGCGGAGGAGGATGAATTTGCGGAGTTAGATGAGTGGCTACGTAGTGGTTTCGTGGAAACCGATTAGGCTCTACACGATATTATTCATGATAACAGTAACATAGTTAGACTTTATATGTCACTGTAATAGTGGGGTTTGTCAGTCATCAAACTCATGCTCCGAAGAAGGTGCGGTGAAAATTCGAATGGCAAAAGCAAAACGGTGATTCCAGGCTACCAGGGAGCCGAGTTTGACGATGTTCCACCCCGCAAGGTCATTCCGCCATCGTCGTTCTTTGTTAAGTCTCTCCTGTCGAAGTTCAACTTCGGTCGGGGGAGGGTTGCTCAGCTCTTCTGGAGTAGGTTCTCGAATTCCATGAGCCAATGCCCTCGCAGTCTCCAGTTTCTTCGGTAAATCTTCGTAGTATTGTTTCCTGGCTTTGTTTATGTCATGGGAAATATCATTAATTTTGATGTAAGCATCAGCCTGTATATCAAATTCCAAGTCTCCTTGCATAGTACCAACTCGGCTTTCGGTTCCAGAATCTCTCAAGATATGACATGGAAGAGCGATAGGCCGAGTATTCTTCATGATGAGATTGTACGCAGCTTCGGAGCCAGAGCGTACTTTATGACGTTGATTGAAAAAACCCCAAAGCATGAGAGGGATCTGAGTAAAACCAATGTAATCGGTAAAAGGCACCAGGAGGATAGGGGGGAGGGGGAAAATTTCAGATGGAGGGGAGGCGTTCAGGGTCTGAGGTGATGAAGAGTCTGTTTGTTGTTGTGAATCAGCTTGATTGGGCAGCCATACCGGTAGAGGTCCTTGAGAGATCAACGTTTGCGAGAGCGTGCTCTCGGCTTCAATTTTTGGCTTCTCAGGCTCGTCAAACACACCATCAACTTCAATTTCCCGAGCCAATACCTCGTCTTCGTCAACTTTTTGCAAGCCTTCAGTCCATCCACGGTGCAGGCCATGTAAAAACTCCTTCCAAGTGGGGCGGCCCACAATGACAATCCCACCTTCGAGTTCGCGCTGTCGTGTTTGTGCGAGTGGTTCATATGTCGGAAGAGCATTGCTCAATTCACTTTCTTTGTCAATACCGAGGTCCATCCGTCGGCGGCGCCGGATGTCATCCGCGACGCGGCTTGACAATTCCCCGAGCCGTTTCGATCCAATCATCTCATAGTCTACAGCAGCTGCGATAAGAATCGGCTAGGACATTCGTCATTAATAACAAGACGGGAGAGAAGATTTGCCTCCAACAAACCTTGACATATTTTCTGAAATATCTCAAACTCTGGTCATAATCATCGTCTCCCGGCCATTTACTACCGTACACGGTCACTTTCCGAGGTTTGTCAAAAGGGCTGGACGGTAATTCGGCAAGACTCTTGACCTTGTCTATGTACTCTTGTCGTATTTGCTTGCATTGTCTGCGGTCATAGATATAATAGCTAGTTATGGATGAGGCGACACCAACGAAGATGAGCCAATTACGCGAAGGAAGTTTCGGCCGCTTGGCAAGCCAAGATGTGGGTATTCCAACGTATTTGAGGGCTGTTCGCACACCGGAAGGTCCAGAGGGTGTTGCAAATGAGCCCCCCACATCTCGTTCCGACATGCCAACGATTAAAAAGATGAATAGACAAAACTTCAGTGACGTTCAAATTTTGACGAAGCTCGGATAATTTCAGTCACAGTTCGACAATTGCGTGCGTTTCTTTCTCTCACGGTATCTCATCCCATAGTACGTATTACCATGGCCCATTTAGAGTACAGATATACCTTATAAAAACTGAAGGCAGATGATACACAGAATCAAAATAAGCAGGGTATGCAAAACCAACAAAAGGTAGGCTACTCCCGATCATTGGCTTTGTCTAGCTGTTGTCTTTTTCGCGAACCACCACTAGCATGGAATGTTAATACTCAAGTTATTGCAAGAACTGATACTCACACTTCCTGATCCAAACCTCGTTTTTTCCCGGTCTTAGCCTCATCTAAGAATTGATTCAAACCGAAGACATCACTTGTATCTTTCTCGAATTGCACAGGTCCTTCACGGACTTCCTGCTCGCTAGCACCTTCAAATCCAACTTTGGGGCGTCCGATACCGAACCGGTCATTGTCGAGGGCTTTCCCAATGCCCTCCTCGGTACCCCCACCGAACGAGTCATCATTTCCTTCGTCAATGTTGCCCCTAGCTTTGTAGATGGCGGCAGCAGCAGTAGACCCATGGAAGAGAGGGCGGTCGTACAGGTTATAGGAATCGTCATCTGCAAAGGAGGCCGACAAGGATTCTTGATTGAAAAGGCGTGAATCCAGCATTGATTCCTTTGATAATGTCGGCTTCGCGAGGCCGAGTGCAATTTTTTCAGATATGTCGCGATTTTGTTGCCGGGCCAGCATCTTCGCCCGTTGTTCCTGTCCCATATTGTTCATACGCATTTCGCGTTCGCGTTCCCTCCTCTTCTCGGCCCTCATCTGGTCACGAATCTTGCGTGCATTCTCATCCTTGGCGTCATCATCCGACTCGGAACCTGATCCAACTTCACTGCCAGACTCATCACTTCCATACGCTGCCAATGATGATTTCATGGCAGCTTGACTCAAAGCAGAAGGTTTAAGTGCGACACCACTGCGTTCCTCACGCGCTCGTTGAGCCAACCTGCGTAAGTGTTCCTCTTTGGCTTCTTTTTCCTTCTGCGCCAGTTTCTGTTGCATAAGAGTGCGTTGATGAACTTCGTCTCGGGCGAGACGGTCGGCGACATACAATGCCTCAGATACTTTCGCAAATCTGTCGTTGATATAAACCTGAGTAGGTGGTGTTAACAAGTAACAAAGTCAGAAGCAATGACTCACATCTTGAAGACCACGACCATCAGCAGCGAGACGTTTGTCGAGAGGAATTGTGAATCCCTTGTTGTTTTTCCAGTTCGATATGCAAGGAGGAATCATCCATTCCTTCTGTTCTGCTGCCGTCGCTTTTCGCGGTGGACTTCGTAAAACAGGTGGAGGAGGACTTGGTGGGCCACGAGGAATTTTCTTGTGTTTGAACCGTGGTGGCTCCAGTGGATCTTCTGCGACCTCGGTCATTTTGATAATGCGCTGCTTGAGAGCACCGCCGTTCCCCTGCTGTCCAGGAGTATATCGCACAAAACTCGTCTTCCCTTGGCCTTCAGGTACATTTTTGGGTTGAGCTGCCTTGATTTTGCCGTTCACCAGCTTTTCTAACGCAGCCTTTGTTCGTTCAGCTGTTTCCTGGACCTCCTCCTCTGTCGGCCTCGCCATATCCCGTTGCTCATCGTCCAAATCCTTGCGATGAGCAAGCGGAACTAGGTCTTTGAATTCCGACTGAACAATCTTCCCAGCGCGTTGACCTTGATGAGCAATGGCATCGTAACGTACGTTTCCATCACTATCTACTTGTAGGGCAAGTGTGTTTCCAGAAGAAGCCTAGAAGAAATACATTAGTGTTCAGGTTGCGTCAAGCTAAGCATACCTTTTGCTTGCCCATACCTAACGGGTACTGAGCAACATGGCATTCAGGAAATGAACCCCCATCACCTGAAAATCTGGTTAGAGAATTCATGAAATTGCAACTACACACACACCAAAATCATCTTGCGATGATGGCTTCCAACCTCGCCGTTGACCGTAGGGAGGAACTACAGGTCGTGTAACGATTGCTTGAGTCAGAGCTGGACGTTGAGCCTCGTCGTCTGAAAGAGCAGGTGCATGGACAGGTTGAGGTAGTATTCTAGACAGTCCTATGAATCTCAGTGCAACACATTGGATCAAAGAACTCACGACGCAAGAGCAGCCATGATAGCAAATGGGAACAGTACAGCCTGCTTAAAATCATAGTATTATATAATACAGTGCAAGCCTGAATTGGAAAATATTTACAACGAAGAATGCTGGAGATGTTCTCGAGCCTCTGCACGGGGTACGGATGGTTTATTTTCATCTTGAGAGGGAGATAGTAAAATCGTCATCAAGAAGTATAAATATTAAACATATGTGATTCTCATTCAAACGCTGCTGTTAGATGGTGACTGACTCTTGAACCAAGTCCAGGCTCCAAGTCCGACAATAAAGTTGAAGACTCCCACAACTCCCGAACCGGCGCCAAGTAATGTGAGCACCCACCAGATGAAGCCAATGATACGGTCTAGGCACCGACCGAAGTATTTCTTGAAAACAGCATTAGGATCAGGTCTAGGGCAATATGATACGGGAAGTTGAATTTTTGGAATATATATATGTTTAGTTGGAGATGGCGGCATTAAAAGAAGGCACACAATAGGTTTCTAGATTTGGGATGAGAATACTGTCCTGGCGTAAAGGAGCGGAACCTTACATGATCAGAGGTGGTATAAGAGGGTATTGAAGTGTACAACACATTCATGATGTTGCTTTGGGTGCCATTCTCAGGAGAGTCAGAATAGGTAGCGTAGAGAACTCGATCTGTCCAAGAAGGCGTCCGTTTCGAACTAAAGAAACCCAAGCGTCAGAATCTGCCAAGGACGAAGTAACAACTCTGTTACCTACCTGTATCTATCGACATGGCCAAGTTGATATTTGTAACTGCACTTGAACTTCCAGAATTCGCCTTCGTGTAAACCAACAAAAACATTTCCCTTGCGTTTCTCCACCGTGAGCTGGTCATATTCCTTAAGGTCCTCGCGCATCTTTTCCGACGATAGCATCTCGGAGAATCTAGGACCTTTGCTATCGACATAGTGAGGATGTGCAACCGGTAATTCCAGTCTGTAGTTGAGATCTCCCAGGAAAAACAAGTGGGAGGTGTCATATATTGTGCTGAAGCTGTCCTCGGGCATAACTGGGGGAAACACTAGCGAACGGACAATCCAGTCATAATCTGCGTTCCGACACGCGACTTTATGATCATGGGCTGTCAAGTGGGCATTGACGAACCTATTTCAGGGAATAGTCAGTACTACATCCCACATGTTCAGTCAGAACCATACGTGTAAGTCTCTCCAGCATCTCCATCTGACTCGCAAATCCTAAATCTTACACCAACAGCTCCCTTATTCCCCATGTAGAGAGGTCCGAACGACGTCCATTGCGTTTGCACATTATGAACCCTTCGTGCAATACCATCGTCCCGCCCATATACGAGGAGTGCAACACCCACATTTACTACTTTTGCGATGAGAGAGTACTTCTCCTTGTTTGGGGAGTGTTCTTCGATCTGCGAAAGGATAAGAGCATTCCTATGCTCAATCACGGACTTGGATAGTCCAGAAACTGTGAGATGTGGGAATTTCAAAAGGTATTCTGAATGACGTGTCAGGAAACCTACGCCCGAGATGGAGAGGCAAAAGCTCCTGAAATCCGACGGCCACGATATCAGGCGCTCGTTTCTCCTTTGTGAGAAAATGGGAAACCTGGAGTGTTGGAGCAAGCCAGTCCACGAGGTCCTGTGGAAGGCCTGCTATGCCTTGTAGGTTTGTGTTGTAAGATGCGATCTGGACTAACAGGCGTTCCGGCCGAGCGAACATCACAGCCAAGGGCAGATATCACTAGTTGTGTAAAGGGGAGAGACTAATGAGAGCCTTCCACTTGCAGGTGGTCAGAAATGACCTTGGCGGCAGGCTCTCTCGATCATCAATTTATTTCCACGAAGTTACATTTTTTACATGTCTTTTGCATGTCTCTTACATGTCTTTTACATGATGATAGTTCAACTAATTCGATTTATTTGGGGCCCCTGGTGATCCCCAGATCTTGCAAACGACCAGTTGCAAGATCATAGACGTAACCATGAAGATAGACGCTCTGGCCTTTAGGAGTACCCATTGTCCATGCATCTCTAATCGTCTGGGTCTGGCAAATGTTATCGATCTGCATCTTGACGTTCTCCGAAACGACAAGAGGAAGTGCCTTGTCGCGAGATGTGGCTCGGATATCCAACTTGCCAGCCAATCTTGTCAGGGGCTCGAGCCAGCGATTAAGGGCTGCCGATGGCGGAAGCGAAGGGATAGTGATCACTGGACCATCAAGATCAAAATCCTTCCTCTGTACGGCGTTTAAGCAAGCTGCTGCACCACCACATTCACTATGGCCGACGACGATGACTGTGAATTCACACATCGACAATGAGCGAAAAATCAATTAGAACGGGACGAAAAATTCCATATACCGTGTTCGACGCCCAGAAAGTTGACTGCATAGTCCAAGACTGCCAGAGCATTAACATCATCCGGAAAGAATTGACTGTCGATAGTATCAGAGGGTGAATCATGTGAACTGATGAGGGAAGCTCACTTGGCAATGTTTCTATGAACGAAGATGTCACCAGGCTTGGAAGCAGTAATAACGGATTCTGGGACCCGAGAATCCGCACATCCAATCCAAAGGGTCTGAAAGTTGACTGGACGTTAATTTAAAACCTACTGTCGAATTTGAGTACATACTTGGGGACTCTGGCCTTTGGCCGATTCCAAGAAAAAGTCGACGTCCTTCTGCGCAACGACTGTCGCCCAGTGGGCATTCGACCTGGAAAGTTGTTCGGCAGCAGATACCATTGTAGCACAAATAGTAAAATACAGAACCAAATCTCTCAAGGAAAACCTGACCAACTGAGATGTATTTATGGACACCCACAATAGATCCACAGTAGATCTGTCATATTACGGGCGGCAACACTTTGTCAATCTAGCGACACTCAGACATCCAGGGAAGATCCTCACTAGGATACTAGGAACCGAGTGCTTTGTAGATGATGTACCTACTATTCATAAAACATACGACAAACAATCGACAAACAATCTGAGCTTAGAATGATCATATGGGAATATTTGACCCCCTCTAGCCAGTTCCCGAAAGTCTCCTCGCAAATCTAGTTCATTTGCCGGATAAGTTTGTTGATGCTTGTTTCCCGGTCACCAAAGTCACCGCCCTGGACATAATGGTTAAATTTGCGTTTCCTCCAGCCGCCAGTGGGGTTGGATAGCTTGAAGGGCCACAGGAAGTTTGAAGCCTATTTTAAAAATGATTAACAACAATATATTGGACAATTGTGACGAGGATAACACTAACTTGCTTAAAGTTGGGTCCAACAGTAGTAATTTCGTGCACGAGGTCCTCAACGCAGAGGATATCAAACTTGCCAAGAGACTCCTCGATAATATTGTTGTTGACGAGGGGAATGCGCTGCTTGTTGACCTTGCCGTAGCCTCGCTTATAGATCAGTTCACGGATGGACTTCAAATTTGGCTCGCTGCGAACGAGCCTCAGCTGTACAATTGACACCAAAAGCTGTATCTGGAACTCACCCATATGTCACATAGGGTTCAATGAGACGCAACATCTGCTGAGTGGCCTTGGTAGCCTTGACAAAAACACCATTGTTAATTTGCAAGAGGCGAAGGAGTTGGAGAATCTTGCGGGGTTTCGGAGCAATCTCATTCACACTGCCGAGGTCAAGGTCGATTCAGTAAGAAATTGAAGACAGGCTCACCCACGAATGCGAATCACAAAATAAACTTTAGGTTGAGCAGGTACGTAGAAATCACCGGATGCACGAGCAACACGTTTCAGACGGATCTCCTCTCTCTCCCTAGCAAGATACTCCTTTACATAAGATTCGGCACGCTTGAAAATGACCTTGCGCTTTCCTTGGGAGGCCTGAGTAAATTGTAAGTATCCGCAATTTCACTTCAAATCTCAATGCAAGGGCATTTCAAAAAGTCAGTCCCGAAAGATGGATTTGACAGCAACATCGTGAAGTAGCTTCACTAGCCAAGTGTCGAAATGAAGTTATGCATCCCCTATCTAAGATATGAAGGCTCGAATTTCAAGTTGGACTAACCTTACGATTGGCCGCAATCGTTGCAAGGCGCTCCTCTCGGGCCTTGTCATTTTGCTTGCGCTTTTTGAGGAGAGTCTCTGGGACTTCAATCGTCTGTACAAGAATTTAATCACGTCACAGCGATATCGATGGTTCATGACTGACCGAAGCACTCGGGACGCTGTTTCTATGTAAGCTTCAATACATTGACACGAAGAAAAAACATACGTGGTAGATGGGGTCATGGGTCTTGAGGAATGACGATAGTCCTGGTCGTGATTGACAGTAGGGTTGAGATTATGTGGCTGAACTGTACAGTTTGACAAAGAAGGTCTCACGAGCTGCCAATACGCTTCCTTATACGGCGCGCAAGTCACCTGATAGTGTCATTTCACTCATGTCAAGTCATGTCAAACACAGTCACGCTCTGGCTACTTTTTTAACATCAGAAGGCCAGCCTATCATTGAGCTACGATACTACAACATATAGAAGGGTGTGCAATAAAAGTCCCTGCCGGCTATGACTAACAATACCCCTCAACTACCTTTGAATGGTGCACTTCTGCCTTGAGGTTTCCATGCATCTTTCCACGCACTTTGGTACAACCTGATAACTACCTTTAGACAATAAGGCTTTTAGCAAGGCTCACATGTGGCATAGCTTATGTTGTCATCTCCATAAATAGTGCTAGAATGATGCTGCCCCGGGAGCAACTAGTAACAAAGAAAGAGGGAAGATATTAGTGATAGATTATGCACCTTGAGGGAATGAACCCAGGAGGGAGGAGGGATGGTAGTGGTCAATGGACAGAAAGGGACGTCATGTGATAAAGGTTTCTGATTTCACACATTCTTAATTTCCCTGCAGCAAGGTAACTCTTTCTCATGCTGACTACGGTCTTCTCAATGACTCGAAGTGGTATTCGTGCTTCCCGGAGGATACAAACCATTGCCCAACACATGATGTCCACCGTCGCTCCTGAAGTGAGTTCTAATCCCTCTTCGTCTTTTTTTTTTTATCTATCTGTATCTAGGAGCAGGCTGTTCTCTTTCAAAGTCATCAGAGCCTGAGGAAATTTATCCTCAATCGTGAACCCAAGCTCAATGCACTCAATGAAAATATGCTTACCCTGCTTCGCCCCAAAATTGAAGTATACTTCAGTATCATGTTGATCTGTCCTAAATCTCCTGACTCGAAACATCACTAGGAATGGAGTTCATCCGATCTCTGCGGCACGATAGTTGGAACAGGTATTGGGCGTGCCTTTTGTGCCGGAGGTGATGTGAGATGTGAGTGTAATCATTTCAATTCTACCGTGATATTGAACCTTTATCCGCAGATGTTGTGGAGAATGCTGTCGACCCAACCCACCGTCAGAAAGCAATTGATTTCTTCAAGCACGAGTGTGTCATCCATTTAAGGTCAATTATTGAGTAACAACCTGACTGGTTGATATTTAGGTTTGAGATAGACTATATTCTGGCAGCTTTAAAGAAACCCTATGTTGTTATAATGGATGGAATTACATGTACGTATGAATTTTTGCAGCATAAGTCCGGCCTAACTGCTCGACTACAGTGGGCGGAGGGGTGGGATTAAGTGCAAATGCACCATTCAGAATTGCTACGGAAAATACATCGTTCGGGATGCCTGAAACGAAGATTGGCTATTGCCCCGACGTGGGTGCAAGTTATTTCCTATCACATTTGGATGGTGAACTGGGGACTTACCTCGCCCTGACTTCAGACAGTCTGCGTGGTAGGGCGGTGTTGTGAGTATCCTAGGATTTGTTCTCCAAGTGAGACAGTGATGACCTCACTTTGCAGTGAACTTGGATGCGCGACACATTACATCCCATCAAGGAGAGTCCCAGTGCTCATTGATCGGTTATCAGCGCTTGACAAGCCACATCCCTCTGTGATTGATCAAACAATCGAGGAATTTTCTTCAGAGCGTCAACCGGAAGAACCACCCACACCTTTCATTGGTGCCGTTCGCGTAGCTCTCGACTTCACCTTTGGCTGCAATACAATTGAAGAAATAATTACCAGGTTGCAATCTCTAACTGCCCATCAAGACTCAATTATACGGGAATTTGCTATCAGTACTTTGGCCAAGTTGGAAGATCGGAGCCCGACCAGCCTCAAAGTTGCTCTGAAAGCCATTAGAATGGGCAAAAAGAAGAGTCTACTTGAAGCACTCGACATGGAGATGAAAATAGCTACAGCATTTTGCGTGAGGCTGAGCCCCTGGAATCAGATGACTCTTATTCATCCTGTGATTACAGAATCAAGCAACTCCTGATTTCAACACTGGTGTGAAGGCAGTCATCATTGAAAGGTCAGATAGACGACCCTATTGGCAACCGGCAAATGTAAATGAGGTTACTGATGACCTCGTTGACCGTTTCTTTGACCCAACCTCAGAATACCTGAGATCGGCACCCAAACTCGAAGTTCCCGTAGTAGCTGAAGTGCCTCCGTTATCACAGTTTGCACTTCCCACCGAGGCTGAAATCCATGGAGTTATCATTAATTCTCAGACTGGGGACGCCCCAGGCCTTCAGCTTGGAGAGTTAATCTCTCGGCTTGTCTATTCGAGAAAGGGTAAGTCGGGCGTAAAGGAGAAGGTTCTTGAAGTTGTACGGCGTAAGTGTAGTTTACAAGACCACGCTGATGGTGATACTGCCCCGTTGAAGTGGAGGGATGAGGAGCATCCTTTCTGATTCTTGTTCACCTTTTGTTATACCTTTTTAGAATATAGTCTGATAAGATTGTTTGTTCCGTTCCACGTCTGAAGCGTCAGGCAATGCCACTTTCTCGAGCTTTGAGAGTCAACGTGTAGCTTTGAAGCAGTATTTTGCAACCTCTGAGTGAGATGAAATAAAGATTCCATTGTTGAAATCGTATGTCAGGCATACTTATTTCAGTCTGTTCCTGAAAGGTGTTGTTTAATCATTGATGGATCGCATACCAGAAAGGAGCATGCAGCACTAATGGAACATCGACCCTGAAAGAGGGATTTATTTACAGAATTGCGGCAAGTGTTTTACTTACGTATAGCTCGGCTAACGGGTGTTGCCAAGTCTTGAACAGCCTTACCAGAGGAACATAGCGAGGCCTCACATCCATATCTGATCCTTAGAAAGCTGATTATGTTTGAGGAGACATTTGATCAGACCAAGTGTTGATGATACACAGGCTTAATTGTACAGCGGTAGCGGGATCTGTTGTGACTCCGCACAAAAATCGATTATGTAACTATTTTACTTACGATTTTAGATCTCAGATATTCCCTTCAGTCACATATTCTTTGCCAATCGATGAGCTCAAACGGAACTAATCATGTACTGCTTGCCCTAATACTGTCTCATCACAAATACACTAGGATATTTTCCTCCGAACAGGAACGAGTCTGGATCACGATCGGCCCAGTTCGCTTCCCTCCCGAACCGTATCCTTAACGTTTCTGCAGCGATATGTATCTTGTACTTGTAATCAGTGGCGTGGTCAAATCTCATTTAAAGGACCGCCAGCTTTCAACCTTCAAGATTCCAGACGTACCTTGCTCTTTTCCCCTCTCTTCTGACCATGACTTTTTTCCAACCACACCTCTCCCCTCCTCACGCGGTCGGTACCCTCCTTAATGCTGTTTTCTCTCTGTACAACTTCTACTTTCCTCATGCCCCTCGCCTTTCGCTGCCAGATCGTCGCTCGCTTGATGACTTTGACATTAACCTTCACACTGGTTTTTTCCCTCCGACTCCCCTTTCACGTCTACCACCTTCCTTCGATCTTTGGGAAGATGGTCTTTCTGCTGCTGCAGGTAGCTTGTGTCTCGGTGACGACGATTCCAGTGAAGCCAAAAGCAAACGTGAATTTGGCCAGGCATGGCGAGACGACATAGACTTAGTAAGTATCTTCCTAATTTCAGATTTATGTAGATTCTCATCACCGGTATCTCAAGTGGCCAATGCTTTCAGTAGATGAAATCAAATCAAATCTTCGATTCTTACAAAGAGCCCATTACGTCCTTTCATGGCTCCTCCATCTCTACGTCCATTCGATCCCAATATTTCCTGCCCCACCCGAAGTCGTTATCATTCCAAGATCGATCACCGTGCCGCTTGTTGAGGTGTCCCAATTGCTTGGGATAGCTCCAGTACTCACGTTCGCTGATACCGTTCTATGGAATTACGAGCTTGTAGATCCATCTGAGCCCCTTTCAGTGACGAATATTCGCTTTCGCCATCTCTTTTCAGGAACAGAGGATGAAGCCAACTTTTATCTTGCATCAGCTAGAGCTGAGCTTGTTGGTGTCGAAATGCTACGAGTCCTTGAGGAATACAATCAGTTATCGCCCAACACAGGTGACTATACTGCAGTAGGGAAGGTTTCTCGAGACCTGGTCCGCCTTACGGGGATAATCAACAATATTAACGAAATCATCCAGTCTGTCCGCCCGACATGTGATCCGCATGTTTTTTACTGGCAGATCCGACCCTGGTATAGCGGTAGTGGGAGCGACGGACCTTCTTGGAAATATGAGGGCATCCCAGATGATCATAAACTATTGCGAAGTGGTCCTTCCGCCGGTCAGAGTAGCGTTATGCACGCACTCGACGCTTTTCTCGGCGTCAATCACAAGACAGTTCCGCCCAGGAGCTCCGAAATGAAGGATCACCACGGTCAATTCATGGAGAAGATGCGGTTATACATGCCCAAAAAGCACCGTGACTATCTCATTTCCCTGTCGTCCTCCTCTCAGCCCATCCGCGAGCTTGCAAAGGAAGAATCTATTCTTCGCGATCCGTTTAATGCAGTTGTCGCGGCACTACAGAAGCTCCGAACAGAACACATAAAAATTGCTTGCCGTTATATTGTCACTATGGCGCATACGCAATCGGCTCCAGGTTGCCCCATTGCCAGTATGTGGTCACGGCTCCAGAAGGATGGGGCACGAAGGAATACACTGGGAACGGGTGGCAACACGGTCGCATCGTTGCTTAAGCATGGGCGAGACGCTACAAAACAAACCATGCTGCCGGGAAGATCCTTTTGAAGAATGACTAACTTAATCGCTAGTGATGATTTTAACTAATACCCATCCCAACGATACCTATCATTATTGTTCGTTACTCATAGCTATCTTACACTTGCATATTTATTTCTATTTACTACATTCATAGTTAATTAATGTCTTGCATCAAGAGGTTGTCAAGGGAGCACCTGGCACTAGAAATAACACTGACAATGGTCATTCAGGGTCAAATATTCACTAATGTGATGTAAGTCCTGTTTCCGCCGGTACTTACACAGGGCGGTAGTCAGAAAAGCTAAAATCAGAGAATCAATGTGATATTAGCGTACCAACCCTCGAAGTCCGATGGAAACCCAGCCACAAAGTTTCTAATACAATCCCCATATTACCATTACCGAATAAATAGCCAATCATGAAACCTCAAATCCTGCTATTTTAGCAACAAATTATGGTCATCAAATTAAGCTAAGTTTGTTTATTGATTGGATTTTATAAGTCACGGGCTTGACAAAACATTGAGACATTGATCAGCGTTTGATGATTCCAGATAGAGATCATGATGACTCATGCACAAGTATTAGTTCCTCCGATCCGTCAATGTCGTCTTTTCAGCTTAGTACCGGCTGTTGTGCACATCTACCTCTGTCTTCCTGTGTCAATGAATCAAATTGGAAGGAAGAATATGTCGTTCAATTTCTATCAGTCAAAAAGGTGGTCAGAGGGAATAGTGAACGTTATCGACTGATTATATCTGATGGAACATACTTCACCCAAGGAATGCTAGCCACGCATTGTAATGCTCTTGTCAAGGCCGAGAATATTCGGGATTACACTGTTGCAGTTATCGAAAGATGGACATCAAACATTGTACAGAACAGGCGGTGCGTACTTCCTGTTTTTTTGATTGCAGATGGAAGTCATTGTTATATACAGATTGGTGATTTTGCTCAGCATCCGTGTTCTTGGCAACCCGGACGAGAAAATTGGCATACCTACAGCTTTGGGCGACACCAGCAGCATAGTCTTGGAGCACACGCCTGTTGCAGCTTCCCTGGGTGGTGAGACAAGCACCGGTGTCCAGCAACAACAAAACCACCCTCTGTTCGATGGTCAGCGAAAATACGAGGAGAACGCGCGATCTCTACCAATCATTCCTATCGAGGAGTTGAATCCATATAGGGTCAACTGGACCATCAAAGCTCGAGTAGTTCAGAAAAGCAACATCAAAAACTGGTCCAAGGAAACGAGCGATGGCAAGTTATTTAGCGTAGTGTTTTTAGACCAAAGTGGCAAGATTATGGTTACCGCCTTCAACACCGTAGCAGATGAGTTATTCTCACGTTTGGAAGAAGGAAAGGTGTATCAGGTCTCAAAGGCCCGAATCAAGGTCGCCAACAAAGCATATTCAAATCATGGTTATGAGTTGATTCTAGAGAGAACCACTCACATCAAAGAGGTGGTATTCTTTTGAGCCTCTGGCAAATCCCTAATAGTGGCGCCGTTTATGTAGTGCCATGACACGGCTTCCATGCCTAGAAATTGCTTCGTCCCTCTCAATCAACTCGGAAGTCTCGGGAAGGGTGCATTTTGTGGTAAGCCGAAGTACCATATGTCAGTACTTTCAGCTTTCCTTATGTCATGTCACTATTGATAGATGTCATTGGTGTTGTTCGAGAGGCCGGCCTCATCTCGAATTTCACAATTCGACGAGGTAATCATGGTCGAGTGGTATGTGGTACACATATTGCCTATTTGACCCGTATCGGATTCGACGTGGCTCTAGGTTAAAAAGATGGAACTCGATCTAATAGACGACACTAACTGCTCAATCCGAATAATTCTGTGGGGAGACCAAGCCGAATCTTTTGAAGCTCCTCGGAATTCTGTTGTTGCATTCAAAACAATAAGAGTCAGAGACTTTGGAGGTGAGGACGACTAGCTGGAGTGTCCAAATCTCGCTGACCTCACAAGGCATTTCGCTTTCCACGACAACCTTAACGCAGACAGAGGTCGAACCTTTGACAGAGGAATGCGTGAGACTCCGACAGTGGCGCGACATGCAGGAATCGCAACTGGCATTCCATACAAGAGCCCTCACCAATAACAAGTTCTAAGTAGAGTTCAATCGCGCAAATACACACAGCTTGCACCAGATTCGTGATATGGAAGAGAGTAGTGATTCCTTCTCAGTACAGGCGACAATTCTTCACATTAACGCAGAAAATCTTTATTACCCTGCCTGCAGGGGTCCAAATTGCTTCAAAAGATTGACTAGGCAGGGAGATCTCTGGTGTTGTGACAAATGTGGCACCAAAGCCCAGGTACCAGACTATCGGTAAAGTCTCCATCATCTCCCTGGGATATTTATTGGCTGGTATAGCTGTAATGAACAGATATATCATGCACATGTGCATAGCAGATTGGTCCGATGTTACATGGTTGCAGAGTTTCAGTGAAGCAGGTAATGTGATATTCGGGATGTCCGCTAACGAGCTACATAATATCAAAGTGAGCATTCCACGATTGAAGTTAATCACAAAGCTCAGCTGTACGATTAGATGCAAGATGAGAACAGATTTAATGACATTGTTCACCAAGCGACTTGTCATATTTTTGACTTTTCATGTCGTATCAGAAGGGATACGTCTAGTGTTTGTCCAGATTTTTCTTAGTATACACCGATGCTCATATCTATGATAGACTCGGGCGCGCACACGCTGTGAAATTTCTCATGCTGCTTCTGTGGATTGTCATAAAGAGACAAGTTATATGATTGAGCTTCTCCGTAATTCTCAGTGGGGGATATGAACATCTTTTATAACTGTAGTTTCTTCGTGGGATAGAATTAATATGTACGAGTTGCCTGTTTAGGGTGTGCCGGGGCGGACGTACGAACATCGAACAGGGTTGACTGATTTCCTGGACGCAGTTCTTTCTTGACGCGGTTTTCTCGCGTGTCTTTGTATTGACATCAGGAAATTACAACGCTCTCTGGTTTTTGGTCATACTTCCTCACACAACAGGCAAGTTTTTCTAGTCATTCACTTGTTCCTACCTTCGGATTGGTAACAAGCGTGCCAATATGCCCGTTTCCACTTCAACGCGAAGTTCTACAGCGTATGCGACACCAGCATCTCCTTTAACCCCTTCGCAAGCTTCTCTGAATCCAATGAGTTCTCCTTCGACGACCTTCCATGCTCCAACCATCACATCTGTTGGGCAGGTTGTCAAAACCAATGTAGTTACTCGCATTGCTATCGAGGGTAAAGCGAAGCAGGGTGAGGAAGGCGCTTCGGTCAAAATGTACTTGAAAGTCAGTTATTCAGAAACAGTCAATTTAAGACCTTCCGAGTATGACAACTTTTGATAGCTTGCTATTCCCGTAGACTCTATTACACCAGGATCAACCGTTGCGCTTTTCCCAGGTGAGAGATATGATCATTAGCAGCTGGCTCATATCATTTATTGCAATAGAGGAGAACGTCAAGATTCTGACGTCTCAAGTCCACCCACTCGATAGCAACTCAGTTCCATACAATTTTTCATCTAGTACATCACCCTTGCTGCACGACGCAGCTCGCGCTCTCAACCTGCCACCACGGTTGCCCACGACATTTGACGCGACATATCATCTCAGTCCAAGTCCAATCCTTACATCCATTGCTCCAACGAACTGCTCTACCGAGTCAGGCAGTGTTGCTATTCCTCCGGTTGATCCATATTTCACAGGTCAAATCCTTGTCAGTGGCTACAACATTGCCTATGTCTTGCCAAAATACTTCCCTAGTCGAGAAAGTGGGCAACATGAAAGCGAATATAGTCACTCGTTGCACAATAAACGACGTCCCTCAGTAGGTGATCGCAACTACACACATTTCATGGCAGCAGTGGATATGTGGGTTCCTTTCGTGACACGGCCTCCCCGATTCCCCTATCATGTAAGAACCTCCAAATGAGCTATTGAATCGAATCACAGGTTGATGCATGATTGTGTACAGCTTTCAATTCCAACTCCACGGTGTCTTCATAACAACATTCGGCTACGTATATTTCCTCCTTATAACGCGCCGGCATCGTTCGCATCGCTCTCATCGCTTGAGGATGATTCCAACTCTTGGGATCTCACCTCAGATCCACATGTTACGCGAACTACATCTAACCGCCATGCTCGTTCAGTTTCCTATAATCATTTCGCAGATGACGAATCTAGTGATTCATCAACGAGCGGATTCCCTAATGGATTTGGGATACAAGGTACATTTCCCGGTACTGATCGGCTTCGCATCCGATGGGCGAAGCCCATGAAGTCTCTAGAGGGTGCAGCTGGGAGCAGAAACCTTAGACGACGGGTCGGTGTGAAGGATGTCAGAAGTGAAATGTTATGTGTGGTTCGAGGAAAGAGGCAAAGCAGCAACAATGGCCCAGCAGGGATTGTGATGGACGTTGAGTACAAGGCTACCTGCAAGGGTATATGGTTCCCAGGAGTAGCCATTCTACTCGGCTTGGATGTGTGCCTTGTCGCGAAAAATGCCGACGTTGGCTGGCTCACTGACTCGCCAATCGAATGGAACGTTGTCGGAGGCGTGGGTTACACAGGGTTTGGTATAACCGGAACAGAGCAAGTAACAGATCTGCCATTGTCAAAAGCCTCGTCATTTGATTCACAGTCACCAGAGGACAATTCCTTGCCACTTCCCAATGGAGGCCCGAAGGAGAAATTTTTAACCCAGTCACTTCTCAGGGCTCCCTTACCTTCAAATAATGCTGCCGAGTGCTTCCTTGAGGACCCGAACGATGTGACGGCATCTCATCTCGGAACAATATCTTCTGTTTCTTCTTTGTCGCAGTTTGCTACTGCAGCCCCTCCTTTAGCTCCTTTGACACTTCACATCAATATGAATGACGTTCTTCCTCCCAGCAAGACACCGTTCACATTCTCTATTCATGGTACCATTCTCGTGACTCCGAAGTCTACTATTTCTCGTGTCAATGACAATGATAGCTCGTCCTCACTTCTGGATTACTCCGAAACAACAGAGCCCATTAGTCTACCACATTTTACTGTCCTGGCCGCCGACGTCGAAACAGCCAAAATAGAAGTGAAGAATGCCATTGAAGGCACTAATGCAACAGTGGAGATATATAGTCCCTCTGGCGACATTGCTAAGGACCCACAAACTCGGAGAACAGTACTACAAAAAGGCGGCTCAACACGATGTACTGAAGGTGGTGGCCGGATTGCAATTAGGACCATCCGGAACCGGGTTCCTTTTGTCCAACCTGCCAGCAGCCCCATATCGCGAGTATCTCAGAACATAACCCAGCCATTGCGTTCCCTTCGTCAGGTCCGGCAACACCACAATCCCCTCCTCATCCATTCAGTCAAGGTAACCGTGACACCATTTGTCTCTCGCCGCTCCCTCATACCCGATGTCTATGCCGTTAGGATACACTTGAGTACACCTGCCAATAACGAGACAGACTGGTTGGAATTTGGGTTACCCCGAGTCGACCTGAGTTCATGTTTACCGAGAGTCCAAATCGCGGCTGCCAGTGTTGCAGGACTCTCGGTGCAACACGTGATCACCAACACTGAGAAGCAACCATTGCACAATGAATTTCTACCAGGCGCTGTGCTCGAGAAAATGGAAGGCACTGAATGGGTGAGTTGGGTGAAGATACAAGCCGGTCCATCTTCTGGGGACAAGGCTGTCATTGATTATATCGTAACCGTTGAACCGACTAGATCGGTCTGGTCTTTGAGCTGGAATAAAGGGAGACAATGGGATCTATTGTTGCCAACATTTACTTTGCCCATTGAAAGACTGCATGTCAAACTCAAATCTGTAGAAGGTGAGTTGTGCTGCAATTTCATGGCTATGGAAGTTCTCAATTGACCGCTCAGGGTTTAAATTCTGTCCGGTCCATACAAACTTAAGACACCTCCATACATGCCCCTCCAGTCAGAATCTACTAAATTTTGGTCAAGGAGAGCTCTTCTCTCCGCGAGTGTCGATCAACGTAAAACCTGCCAACCCAGAAAAATCAAGGACATGGCTTTGGCTCAATATTGCGTTCTTGTCGTCCCTCCTCACCTTGCTTTTCTATCAAAATTTGGTTTCAGGCCTCCGAATGCATTCTTTTGATGTACTTTTGAAGAAACCTTCACCGAACCAGGTCATGGCTGACATCCAGGGTCCAGTAACAACGACAGTTACACTTTCGACTACGATTACTGAATCTAACTCTCGGCATACGGTGAACCCCACATTCTGCCCCGTAGACTCATCACTTCGCCCACAAAGCATATCAACGACGGTGACCCGTTTATCAGCAACATCATCAGTCTTAACCACTTCTGTAGCCACCACTACCCAGAATACACTTGCGCATAGGCATGAAATTCCTGTGTGGGAAAGACTGGGCTTAGACAATCTACGCCTCGTGTCCATTCCAATACCTGATCTCAACCTTTCTTCGACTAAAGAGACTTTGACACAATATGGAAAGGTGCTCTGGGAAGTCATTGAATATCTATTGTTTTCATGAACTCTGTCATGAGGTACCTTAGCATCATGATACATTTCTGTATCAGTATGTAGAGATCTAATTTTTTGTGCTTTTGACTGTTCTGAAAAATGCCAGTGTCTATTTGGCATCAGGAAACTACTAAGTCAGTATTTATGAATCACTACCATACGTACTACCAGTAACTTCTTTTTTGTATCATTATGTCATATGTAGGCCATGAAGAATAGAGGTATACTCTATTTTAACCTTATCTCTGACAGAGTTAGGATTCACTAAGGGTAGCCCAAGGGTAGGTCAGTGACATCTAGTTATCTTGTGGGCTCTGCCTAATCACTGTCTCTTTGAGCTGCTGAGATCTAATATTCTCCGTGAAGACACTATTGATGCTGGTCTTTAACACCAGTCTCAATGTGACAGACAGGATGACTGGATGGCTCACACATAGTTTTAACCTTGTTACTGAGAGGAGCTGGAGACCCTCAAGGAAGTCTTTCATTGGAGTGTTCACAAAAGGACTCTCCTGCCTCCTTCTGTATACAACAATGCAGATGCGATGAGGATGGCAAGTACCTACATTCCTATGTGACTCAAAGCTGATGGCATGATTTTCTCACATTCTGGGATTACGTCCTTCGCTTTTTACTCTCAGAATCATGGAAGCTAGCCTACGCATATCTTACATGAATCATATTGGTACCATCCGGTTCTCTGGTCCTGTTGAGGGTACATCGGGCGCCTGGCTGGGCATTGAGTGGGATGACCCTAAACGTGGCAAGCATGATGGCTCAAAGGATGGAAAGCAATACTTCAAATGCTTGTGAGACTCATGCCTGTCTGTGCTCAGGAGCCTCTCAAATGATGGCATCCAGGGTACCCGGTGCAGGCTCGTTTATTCGATTTTCCCAAAACATATACTTCGGCAACTCCTTTCTCGAAGCTCTGAAATCCAAGTACATTGAGCCCTTTCATGGTGTCAAGTCTCAAGAGGTCATAATCCTAGGTTCTTCCCAAGGTGCAGTCCAAGTAGAAGCAGTCAACTTGGACAAAGTGAGAAACAAACTTGCCAGACTGTCCTCTTTGCGGGAAGTGAGTTTAGAAGGGGTGGCAAAGGTTGATCCCCAAGGCATGATAGGTACAACTTGTCCAAGTGAGGGAACAGCCTGAGGTCGTTCAAACGCTCAAGTTTTCTGATGATGACTCTACAGATGTGCGAGGCTTGGATTTATCCAAAAGTCTGATCCATTCTTGGGCCAATATTGCTGCAATTGCTCAAGAGCTTCCATACTTACAAAGATTATATCTGAAGTAAGCTTCGATTTGAACAAGGAATCCCGACTCTTAAAGTGCATTATATAGTCAAAATCGCTTTCAGCAATATTTAAACCCAGATTTCTCCAGCAACTGTTTCGACTCGCTGGTCGAGCTCAGGTTGAACAATACCCTTATGACTTGGCAGAACATTTTACGAGCCATCCTGAACATGCCAGTGTTGCAAGAGCTCGAATGTGGATACAACCGTTTCACTGATGCTTGTTTCTACTCCGATGACCATGCTAATATGAAAACCCCTGTTCACACCCTCAATCTAGACAACAATCAGATTGGGGGCTGGCGTAACGTTTGTCTTTCCTTTCTAGACTTTCCGTGGTATAGCATTTCCATCTACCTTATTGACTTCGTGTTACTGACTACATGGTGCATACAGCTTGGCACGAGTCGTACTCACCAACAACATGATCGAGAGTATCCCTTTCCCAATGCCTGGGGAAAGTTTATTGCAAGCGGGACGGCTCTCGTTATCCTTTAATCGTCTGAAGTCTTGGAGCGATATACATGCTCTTGCAGCTTGGGCTCCTTCGCTGGAGTCACTAACACTCAGTGGCAATCCTATTGTGGGTGAGATATACACATCAGTTGTCGATGTCTCCCCTGAGTACAACCGATTTGAGATGACTCACAAAATGCACGACCTTTGATTATTGCGCGTTTGGCGACTCTTCAAGTGCTTGATGGGGCATCAGTCAGTTCATCACTTCCACAGATCTTCAGTCCTGTATGCTTAGAAGGCTAGATATCAGGGAAGGAACGTCGTGATGCAGAACTTTATTATCTTTCCTACGTCGTCAATCAAGGTCCTATGCCAGACGACCAACGGAATCAGGAATATCCAAGGTGGCAAGATTTGTGCTTAAGTAAGTTGAGAACACTTCCTTTAATAATGTTCTGATACCTGCCGCCCTGGGCACACAATATAGAATACGGCAAACCTGATGCAACCCTGACAAAGGTGACATCGGATACCTTGAAAAATCGACTTTTAGGTGACTCAGCAATATCACCAGTATCAATATATATTGATTTTACATCAGAGCTCAGAATTTACCGGCCACCGGAGTCGAATCTTTTAGATGAGAATACAAAACAAGTCGTCCGCGCCTTACCGAGTATGACGCTCAAGATGTTGCGTAGCAGAATATGCAAGCTTCTTGGCATCAGTTCCAAAGACAACATTAAGATTTTAATGGCCATGCGTGATCAGTCCTTCATCACACTCACTACAGACCTGGATGATCACGATCTTTCCTGGATTGGACTTGAATCAGGCTCCCAGCTCTTGTGCATGATGTCATGACATTGTTACCTTTTCCAACTACTAAATCGCTGTAATTAGCTTATGCTCTTCATCCAATGAGACTCCAAAACACACTAGGATCCATCAGAATTCAAGGTATGAGGTTGATGATTTACCATGAGGACAGAATATGTCCGAGCGCTCCTTAAGCAAAGCCTCCTGCCATTGGACCAGATTTCGACCATTGAATATACGGTCCGGATAAACAACACCAATATTGAAAGACCAAGAATAAAAGCAAAACACTTCATCGCAAGTCGACCGTAAAAAAAACCACGTTGGCCCGGCTGTCCATTTCAAATTAACGAGTCCAACCACTTTCACCATTCGCATGTCTGGCTCTGTCATCGTAGCGTTCGTCCTTCTCGTCACGTCTTCTATCGTCCCTGCGACGATCGAAATCATCCCTGCGACGGTCATAATAATAATCAGAGACTCTGCGGTCATCATAGCCTCCTCGCCGGTGATCATCGTACCCTGCAGGCCTTCTATCATAATCCTCCCTCTTGTAGGGCGGAGACCTGGGTCGACGATCGTCATATTCTGGGCGGCGAGGAGGTGATCTGGAACGGTCCCGGCGGTATCGATCCTCCCTATAGCGGTCATCCCGATAGCGATCATCGCGACGATCATCACGTCGATAATTGTCCGGACCACCACGCTAAAACAGATGATATGAATCACTCTGTTATCCTTAATTTCAGACGTCACCCACAGAATCGTCCAAAGTGACTCGAACAGGCCTTCCGCGGAGTTCTCGGCCATCGAGTTCTTTAATAGCCCTATCAGCGTCTTCCCGAGACAAATATTCGAGGACGCTGTACATAGTTTGAGTTGCAACAAGATGAGGAATGAGATTGATAACTCACCCTTGTCCAGGATAGTCGCGATCAATGTCAGCAAAAGAAACGCTGCCAGCATCGCGTCCGAAATCCTTGAGGTCCTATGATTGTCAAGTTATTAGGAGGGTCCTTTGCCAAGACGAGGGGTGCATCGGAATGAAGGCCATGTCCATGGAATCCTGAACGATATAAGGCTATGAGGAGAAAGTATCCAGCCGAGGAAAATGTATGGGTCCAAAGTCGTGGATGCGTGCGGGAGAAGCCATTGAGCCAAGAAGCGATCGTACCTGCCAACTTGTATCACGGGAAACACCAGTTACAATGAGACGGATGCCAGGTGGACGGCGGTTGCGAGGACTAAAATAGTGAAGCCATCAGAAAGATCTTTCCATATACCTTCTTTCCTACCCGTTGCCCCGGTCTTCATAGTTCTCACGACGTGGTCGGCTCTCTTTCGCAAATTCAACAACAATGCTGGCAGAATTACTTTACCTGAGGCGAGACTGGTGGAATGGAACGATTGACTCACTTAGCACCCAGAAGGGGTTTGCCATTACAAGTCTGAACAGCCTCTTCGGCATCCTTGGCCTGGTCAGTCACGTAAGGCGGGCAGATTATTCATTCCTTACTTTCGGACTTTCAAATTCAACAAACCCAAAACCTTATAAGCAGGTTAACTTGTGTGAATGCAATGAACCACTGGAACGTACCAGTCATGACGCGGCAGTCGATAATTCGACCCAAACCATCAAAAAACTTTTGCACATCTTCGGTACGGACGTCGGTAGGAAGCCCTGTTGTTTTTAGCAGAAGAAATTATGAGCAGAACTAGAAAATCTCACTGCCAAGGTATAGGCGCCTGGACATGGTGGATGGTGAACAAGGAAGCGTTTTGATGAGAATTGAACTCCGCTTCTTGATAGACATTGCAAGAGCACGGACCAGTTGCGTGATCCTGAGAAGTTGACAGGCGACATCTTATTCATTGACAAGTCCAGTGCTCGTTGCAGCCTTACTGACTGTCAGGTTACGAAAGTGCGTGCTGGGTGGTGTGAACAACTACTGGTCATGCCTGACAATTGATTCGAATTTTAGGTGTAAACAAATAGATTAAATAGAGCCAAAATTTAATGTTGAGACCAGTCAATGGTGTTTATGTCGATGCCTTCTTGAACCATCTCCCATAGTGGACTGCAATGAACATTAGTGTCAAAAGTTCACATGAATATTGCAAAAACTCACCTCATTTCACGTAATCTGTCAACAGTCTTGATGATGTGTTTGACGACAAAATCAACTTCTGCCTCTGTGGTAAACCTTCCAATCCCAAAACGCAGAGACGAGTGTGCCATGTCTTCAGCGGCACCTGCAATGTGGAGTTGAGGAGGTTCAATCTCGAAGGGGCGGGAACACCTTACCAAGAGCACGGAGCACATAAGAAGGCTCTAGAGAGGCCGATGTACAAGCGCTCCCCGATGAAAGAGCGATATCCTGAATTGAAATGAATAATGAACGAAGATAGATAATGTATAAAACTGACCTTCAGCGCCATCAGCAGACTCTCACCTTCTACATACGAGAAGCTCAAATTTACACAGCCAGGATACCCATTAGGATCACCATTCCGCACAACATGCTCCACCTTATCGTTGATTCCTTTGATCAACCGGTCAGAAAGTTCCTTGACTCGAACATGGTCTCTCTATCAAGTTTATTCAGTGGGTTGAGAATTGGAACGGCCGAGGAAAATTTTGAGAAATATTCAGTACCCCTGCACTCCAGTCATTACCGAGCTGAAAAGGCCCACAGTGGTTCCTGCAATCACCCGGCTCATACGTTTTGTCGAGTGCCTATATCATCATGACTATACGACAGATCGAATACTCACATTCATTTCTTTCTGCGCTATTCGGGCAGCTTCTCCCATCCCAACAGCCAATGCAGTGGGCAACGTCCCACTGCGTAGTCCGCGTTCTTGACCACCACCACTAAAGATAGGCTCCAGCCTGACACGAGGCCGTCGTCTCACATAGGCAGCACCAACTCCCTTAGGACCATACAATTTATGGCCCGAAATGCTCATCAAATCGATGTTCAGCTCATTCACATCCAAAGGAATCTTTCCAGTCGCCTGTGCCGCATCCGTATGGAAGTAAACCCCTCGGTATCTGCGAATAATCTCTCCAATTTCCTTGATCGGCTGGATAACTCCAGTTTCGTTATTCACAGTCATGATTGTTACTAGTGATGTGTCAGGCCGAATGGCAGCTTCAAGGTCGTTCAGGTTGATGGTACCATTCTTTTGGACTGGAAGGTAAGTAACATCAAAACCCTCCTCTCCTAGTTTACGGCATGAATCAAGAACACATTTATGTTCCTTCGATGAATTAAGTAGGTGGGACCATCACAAGAATTTGATGGCTAACCGTTTGAGTTGTAATGATATGGCGTTTTTTCTCCTTGTAAAAATGAGCAACGCCTTTGATCGACAAATTATTTGATTCAGTAGCTCCTGAGGTAAAGATAATGTCCTTCGAGTCAGCGCCTATCAGGTCTGCAACATGCTGTCGAGAATTTAGCCTCAATTTCAACTGAGAATTCCCATCGCTTACTTTGCGGGCATCCTCTACAGCTTTCTCAGCCTCCCAGCCATAAGCATGCGTTCTGCTGTGAGGATTGCCGTATTGATCTGTAAAATAAGGAAGCATGGCATCTAAAACACGAGGATCGACGGGTGTCGTTGCCTTGAACAACACTGTGAGCTAAAAGAAAGGCAATCCTTGCTCAATATGACCTGCCTGCATGTCCAGGTAAATTGGCCTCGTTTTTCCTTCCATAGTGCTTTCACGCTGAGGGACTTCTATTTTGAAACCAAGCATGTCTGAAATGGTTCCTATGAGTAGCTGAGCAAAACAAATACATTATCGTCAGACCTGCACGAGGAGTAAAATGGCCTTCATCCTTGTACGTCGATGGCACATCTACTACACTCGCCCGGTCAGCACCAGATGGCTGGACAAAAGACCTTCGAGCTTGATACCCAGCAACAAGACGATCCCGACCTGTTTTACGAGACGCAGTACGAGCAAGCCTAGCCAACATCCCTAAATGATAGATGGCTTATCGGATAATTGAACAAATCGAAGAGAGACTAAGGGGCTGGGCTACTGCGCTAGTCGGGAATGACGAAGGCAACCACGTGACGTAGATCACTAATACGCATACTGAGTGTGT
>Ga0153946_1000003_pt1 | contig 73084 bp, 90 predicted proteins | sample TSNJ030MetaG_FD_104751 | JGI IMG/M metagenome (GOLD analysis project Ga0153946, IMG submission 104751) | Attine ant fungus gardens microbial communities from New Jersey, USA - TSNJ030 MetaG | ecosystem: Host-associated > Fungi > Mycelium > Unclassified | place: USA: New Jersey, Wharton State... | reverse complement strand
TTGATTTGATTTGATTTTTGATCGTAATGATCTTACAAAAAAAAGTTTTTTGCATTGCAGTTGCCATAATTCTGACGTGCTTGTTCTGACGTCACATTTGACAATCTTCGCGTTCACTCTCTCTTTTTGCTTTTTTTTCCAGCAAAAAAAAATCGAGGCGTTGGTTTATCATGACGAGTCCTATTAACATCCCTCGCAGTTCCTTTTCACCCAGTACCTCTCCCATTAACAGTTCCCTTGCTCGCCACAGGGACTCTTTCATCAACAATCCCATCCGTCAACCCAAGATTCTCCATCCTCTAGAGAAAAATGATAATATCCGTCTCCTTCTCCTCGAAAACATCAGTATTGAGGCCGTTCACACATTCCAAGCCCAGGGCTTCCATGTCGATCATTACGCCCACGCTTTTTCAGAAGAAGAATTGGTTCAGAACATCGGTCGCTATCATGCTCTTGGTATCCGTAGCAAAACCAGAGTGACGAGTCGGGTGGTTTCAGCCGCTTCCAAAGTTCGTTTTCTATTCTCTTCTCGGTTCTATTTTCTAACCGTTTTTTCTGAATGTAGCTTTTGGTCATTGGATGTTTCTGTATCGGTACAAATCAAGTCGATCTCAAAGCTGCCGCTCAAGCTGGCATCCCCGTCTTCAACTCTCCCTTCTCCAACTCCCGTTCCGTCGCTGAACTCGTCATGTCCGAGCTCGTCGCTCTCTCTCGCCAATACTTCGATCGTGCTTTCGAGCTACGTCAACTTGGGATATGGAACAAACAATCCAAAAACTGTTACGAAGTCCGTGGCAAAACACTGGGGATCATCGGTTATGGCCATATCGGTTCACAACTTTCAGTGCTCGCTGAAGCGTTCGGAATGCGCGTTCTCTTTCATGATACTCTCAACATCATGCCACTAGGAACGGCGCATCCAGTCGACAGTCTCGAAACACTGCTTTCCCAATCCGATTTCGTGACGATTCATGTTCCAGAACAACCCGACACGGTCAACATGATGTCCGCGCCCCAGTTAAAACAGATGAAAAAGGGAGCATACTTGATCAATAATGCGCGCGGGCGCGTGGTGGATATACCGGCGTTGATCGATGCCCTGAAATCAAAGCATCTCGCAGGCGCCGCGATCGATGTTTTCCCGGTTGAACCGACCTCGAACGGTGATCCTTTCAATGATCAACTCAACGCTTGGTCGAGTCAACTTCGCGCCATCCCAAACGTCATCCTCACGCCTCACATCGGTGGGTCGACTGAAGAAGCCCAACGAATGATCGGCGAAGAAGTCTCACAGTCACTGAGTCGTTATCTCATCTATGGTTCGACTATTTCGGCAGTCAACTTTCCAGAAGTTGATTTGCGTCCGATCACCAATGCAGAGGGTGATCAACTTCGTATCTGCCATGTGCACAAAAATCAGCCTGGTGTGCTCAGACAGGTTAACGACGCTTTGTCACCGTATAACGTCACAAAACAGTACTCAGATTCTAGGGGTGATATTGCATACCTTATGGCCGACATTGCAGACGTTAGCCCAGCCGATTTTAGTAGTCTGAAGAACAGGATCAGTGGCACGGATGCTAATATCATCACGCGTTTCCTGGCTTGAAATGCCCGTCGAACAACACAGTACAGTACTCGGTCGATCTCATTGGCGGCTCTCGTTCAACCGACTGTCCACCACCCGTCAGTTGGCTATTCATTTGTTGATCCAACATCGTATTGTACATGAAAAAAACTGATTGCTCGTTAGCAAAAGTAATTTAAAGTCCAGTCCGAGTATAGTTAATCAAGACTCTTCTTCTGGGTCGCCAATGCCTCCCTCAAGGATGGCAAAGTGTGTCTCCGTTTCTGGTAGGCATGGCGAATCGTAGATCTTACAGGAACGTGTATTACCACGGGCTTTCTTGAGTTGTAGTCTAAGAACCATATTACTGCGAGCAGACACGATATGTTGAAGGAAGATCTTACCTTGTTGTCGAAGCATGTGCCATGATGTTACCGCCGATGGGTTTCTTCTCGTTACCGGCATATGGGCCTGCTGCAGCGTCTGGGTTTGACATGACCTGGTTCGTGACAACAACAGCAATACCAAACTGGAGGCACACTGTGAATGATCTTAACACAGGAAGACTTGGCCAGACATACCTCATCAGCTAAACGCTGAAGTGTTCTGAGGAACTTACCCAAGTGATTTTGGCGCGTTGAAAGTTCACCACGACCACTGAAATCGGTACGATATAGGGCCGTACAAGAATCAACAATCAGCAAGCAGAACCTATGACAACTTGAGTTGGGCGAACTCGAAAAAAGTCAAATGTAGGCACACCTAGACTCAGACATCAGAGCACTCGCCATTGCTAGAAGCTGGAGTTGATGATCGGCATTATAAGCCCTTGCGTAGGCAACATTATCAAGAACTTCTTCGCCATTCAAGCCATATCGCTCCGCTGCGGCGAGCAGACGAACGGGACGAAAAGTTCCCTCAGTATCTATATACAAACATTTGCCTTCTCCGCCGCCCATGCTCACAGGAAGCTGGCAGGTCACGGCAAGGGTATGGCATAGTTGCGATTTTCCTGTCCTAAACTCGCCAAAAAGTTCTGTAATTGCACCGGTCTCAATTCCACCTGCATTTATTTGTGATGGAAAAGACGAGATTAAATGGAGGAAACTATGACGAACCACAGAGAAGAGCGTCGAGTTGTTTCGATCCGGTCGTTATATGCACTAATTCGGACCGTCGAGCATGTACTTCTGTAGCACTCTGAAAACCCAAAGGTACGATTTTTTGAGCTTATAGAGCAGTGCAAAGACTTTTAGTCAGGACCTTTGATCTTGATTGCATGGCCTTTTCTCTATTCACTCACCTTCTTCCAAAATCTTATCTGCCTTCTGGTCTGAGATTCCCTTTGATTGTGACGAGGTGCTTCTTAGGGGTGAATGCGACGGCTTCTACAGTGTGTAGTCCAGCACTAGTAAGTTTCTTGATATCGTTTGCATGAATTCCTGCTTCTTGGAGTTTTGACACGAGGAGGGGTCCGGTCATTTGATATTCATCATCTTGTGGAGCTTGTGATGCTTGTTGCGACTGGGACATGTTTCGTACGAACTTATTGGTATATACAAGAAAGATCAATGGTTTGAAAGACGCAAGGTGCCCCGTTGCCGAGTCAAAGAAGGTCAGGTATCAACGCGGTCGCGTTCCAGTCACGTGGCTCTGATGGCGGATATAGGAAAGCCTATTCCGGGTATGTCCAAATTTTTGGCCGGCCCGTGTTTTGGTACTAGTCTCAAGTCTCAGCTCTACTACATTAATTGTTTCATATGTGATGCGAGAATGGACAGCTCCATTGCTTTCTTCAAATGGCTTCGCTAACACCCAACTGACATGAAAAAACTTCTGTATTCATAGGATAGGTGGCTACAAAACACATGTGCAGCTGTATGGCACTTGGAAAAAATGATCACCCTCAGAATTTGCTCACATGGAAGCTGTAAATAGACCCGGAATCGGTTCCTTAATTCTAGTACGTCATTTTAGACCCTCGCTCGAAGGGTTCTACATTCCAAAGGTTTTGATACTGCAATCTCATGTCGCAGGTATTGGACACATATGCAACTGCCAAATTCCATATATACTTTTTTTCTTACACATTATCCCAGAATAAAGATGTGTCGAGTACCATGGAAATGGCTTTTCACACAAAATAAAATTCTGCTTTATTAGAAACAATTAAAACAAGGCTTAGTAAGCTGAGACACTACGCGTGATGACAGGTCAGCAGACCTATCACAATCAAATTTTAGCTGAAAATGACGAGCCGAGCTCACAAAGTGATGCTTGTCCGATTTATGTCCGAATAGCGCAAAATCTGAAGTCTGAAGCCAGCCTCGCCGGTTTTATCATAGATTGGGGATATCATGGTCATGAATATTGAGGGGTGTGCGGAGAAGTGCGACGAGACGTGGAGGAACACTGAATTGAGACCACATGATATTTGCCACGTGTTGCGGGGGGACAGATGTTCCGCCAAGATCCATCGGTCGTACTTAAATCAACAAAGATCACGTGCTGAGAAGAATCTAAAAGTATTTAATGCACGTTACATCAACAATAGGAACCTTGAATTCTTGGCTCGACCAACGCGCCTTTAACTCATCAAGATGACTTTAGTCAACCGATATTCTTATTACAACCCGTACGCGCCTATGAATGCAAGGACTCCAGCGTCTTCCCATTCTTCGGAAATGGAACATCAACCACTCGACGAGCCAGACCAAGGCAAAAAATTTCATCTTGATGATTTTGAGAAATAACTAACTTTTCTCCCATTTTCAACAAAGATCAACCATGGAATACCCAGAAAAATTGTTTCAGATGCATAGTTATGCGGGAACTCAATCGGAGCATGTCCAAATATCGCCATCTGAGACAAGTGTGTTCCTTCCCTGCAACTTTATTCCTTGTATAGTCATCTTTTTTGTAGGATTGGAAATACATGGAGTATCTCAAAAATGTGCAAGAGTCTGGCCTCCCTCTGGATACTCATCACTTTCTTATATGTAAAAAATGCTTGCCCCATGTCGGGGAAGACATCACGATGAGGAAATACCCTCGTGGAACACCGGCATATTTTGCCTCTTTAGATGGAACTAAAGCCAAGAACATGGAGAGCTCAAGAAGAGCCAGAGCGGAGCAAACACGAAAGCTCTCCATTCTATTGTTTTGGTGGAGACTACGCGGATTTCTTTGGGTAATAACAAGTCTGGTATCTATCTGGTTCAATATCTCCGGTATGTATCGTGCTGTGTCTGATGTATCCCTATACTCATCATCCATGTAGTCATTTGTGACTCTGTACCATCCTCTCCCCACTATCTGCAACCCGTGATTCCCGTTTTTGTTTTTTTGTCTATCTTGTGGACGGCTTGGGATCCAACGTACAGCACTCGCTCAAGGGCTGAGCACGAAGGACGTAAGTTTCGTGCCATTGGGAAATATGAACATCTCGTGTGTTGTGTCCATTTGATACTTTGACCACCTTACTCACCGGTGTCTTCAGATTTTTCAGATCTTTCTGTGGGCGTTGAGAATTTTGACTAGCATGACATCATGGACGTGGTGGTTCAGCTCTAGAAATGGCTATTCCACGTATTTAGGTCCCTCTTCCACTGGGGGGTGCATTTATTTTTCGATTGCAACATTCATTGAAGTTGTGGTGAGCCCAGTGATGTCATCTTTGGCTTGCTGCTCATCAACATTATTCCAGGCTCAGGTTCTCTCTTTTTATCGCCTCGACTGTCGGCAAATTGAGGACCCCCCTGTGGACTCAGACACCAACTTTCCCCGTTCAAATCCAATCTTTGGTCCTCAAAAACGTCCTAGAGCACCGCCCATTGTACAACCTTACCAAACCTTCATGCCACCGTCATCCAAACCGGGTGTGGCTTCCGTCGACTCATCTTCCCCTCCGGAAAAGTTATTCGGCGAAGATTGGGAACCCGAAGAACTATTTACAGGGCTATTTAACTACTTTCAACGGAGAAACCTCCCACCTGAAAACTTAACAGGGTTGGAAGAACTATTCGCTAAAACAACACTAGAGGAAAAGACAAATAAACATGAACCAAAACCTCGCAAGTCTTTCTGGGTGTCATTTTTTGGCGACATACGCTCGACGATGTTGTACATATGTCGCATCATAATCGTAGATTTTGGCAAGATCATACTCTTCTTGCTGGTGATTCCTGGTAGAATCATATACTCCATACTGGTGTATATCATTAGCATCATAGTCTTCACACCGGTGAAGCTGGGTAATAAGGTACTCTCCTGGCTTGTATCGCTTGGTAGATACATGTTCGCCACCGTGCTAAAGTATGGTATTTCCATACGGGGGGTGCTGGCGAGGCATTTCAAGAAGTGGTGGCGCACATACGCGACAGTAGTCCCTCTGATGGCGGTCGGCCATCTTGTCTCCAAATTTTGGCGGTTCGGCTTCGCTATTTATTACGATAAAGTGAAGACGACGCTCTCAATATCGATGTCTCCTGTGTCAGCAATAGTGTCGTCAGTGAAAGCACGGATCAACGCTGCCATGTCCTGGGACGTCTAGAGGAGTTCTATCACTGCCTGTGCATATTGAATGCACCTGGTTACGCTGTCTCTGTTTTTTTTGTTTTTTTTTTGCTTCATAAATTTATTTCACAGTACTCAAGCGCAGTCCGCCACTATCTGCGTTACGCTATTTGTATCTCTTGAATATTTCTCCATATCCATTTATCTCAAACTGCATGTATATTGATAGTCAATCAAAGACTGCTAATGCTGTTTGAAAAGATGGACCACCAGATTCGCAATGCACGGACACCTCCCTGAATCTATTGAAATAGTGTGGAAAAATAATGGTTGTCATCTCTTGCACGAACCCTCCGCTAGGTACGTTGTCCGGTAACACGATGTCTAGTTTGATTGAAAGCATTCGCGACTTGTCCAAGTACCGCTGGACATTGAATGTTTTTAAGCTCTTCGGTCCAAGGGCAAGATGTGTCCAGAGGGATAAGTCACCACATATTACAACCCTCCAACGGTGGCAGACTTGAGACAGAACGAGAGGTAACGGAGGTAGAACATCCATATCCTTATTGATATTCTTATCCTTCATATAAAGCTCGTTTTCTCTACCAATAGCTGTTTTGGCTATTTCGAGGATTAGCTCGGGAGGTAGTAGATCAATTGTGGGATTAGGAAATTGGTGATCTTTGAATTTAGGGATACGTGAATTTGATTCTTGTTCGGTGAGAACACTTACTTTGATTCATCATATCAAGCGGTTGCATTAGGAGATGACCGTCTAAGAGATGACTGTCTATGTTTATGAGACTTTAGGAGTGTACTGAATTAATTGAATGTCTCAGTCATTGTCAGAGTTAATCATCGGTAATGAGCCTCACATCCCAACCCTCTGCTCATGCATCACTCGGTTGGCGGTAAAGGATGAGAGTGATCAACAACTGCTCGCTGGTGTTAACTAAAGCTAACCTCCTATGCAAGTTTTTTTCGCAAGTCTTTTTTGATTTGTATTTCAAATGGGAGCTTAAATACCTAAGGAGAAACATTGAAAAATTGAAAAGATTGTTTAAAGATCATCACAAAGGTATCACCGTGAAGAAAAATAAAATTCGAGATCAACGAACAGGAAGTCAGGGCAATCAGATCTTGTTAGAAGAGTAACAGATATATATTAGAAAGGAATGGAGGAACAGAAGATATAGCCACAAATAAAATGAAAATCGCTGAGCCAGCGGCTGTTGTATGAGGCACCCGATGGAGACATGATACGTAGTATGAAATCGTGAGATGGTCTTGTAACTTATCCAAATGGTTGACAATTAATACCTAACACCTTGATTATAGTCATAGGCGCCATATGCTCCTGGACCAGCCTGGTAGTGGAGCGGAACAGCATTATCATACTCATATCCCCTTGCCACTGGCATATGTCCTCTATTTACCTCACCCATAGGAGGGCTTGGACCCCTGGCCAAATCTGCATATCCACCGACAGGCACTGCACCGACAGGCACTGCACCAGCAGTGAAGTCGTGGTCAGGAATAGGTTGTAAAGGGGAGGTGCGACCCTGAATCCCCCCGTTTGAATGTCCATGAACAGAAGAGGAATGAAATGAAGATGCATTCGATGGTGCTCTCCTATGTGTGGGTATGGGTGCTGCATCCCGATCAGCTTCTGTTGGTTGCCAATCAATCGGTTGTAAGCGCTCATCAAACTTGGATGAACGGCCAAGCTTCCATTTCCTGAAGATAGTCCAGAGGATAGCAACTCCACCGAGTGAGGAAGCAATAATGATAAGAATCATCAATGTTGTACTCTTAACCTGAGCAGAACCGGTAGGTTTGGGTACTGAAGTTGCTTCCTCTGGGTTCTCAGTAGCCACAACGGTCACGGTCGGTTTGCGAGTCAAGGAAGTGGAGGAACCATCGGGGGAGGTATGAACTGTGGTGTTTTCAGGGGCAACCGTCGGCGAAGGACTCGATGAGGATGACGAGGAAGAGGTAGTGGGAGTGGAAGAAGTGGAAGAGGTAACTGAAGCGGAAGAAGAGCCAGCAGGGTCACTGGAGGAGCTGGATAAGCCACCTAGAACACTATTAAGGGCCTGCGCGCAGGTGAATATCGAGCCGCCGAGGAACTTGATTGAATTCACTTACACCGAGGAGGCCATCCTCACTTTGACTTGAAATACTGGAAGCACTGGTAGAGCTGGAATCAACGACTGGACTAGAGGTTGCTGGTGCAGGAGTCTGGACTTGGGAGGCGGCTGATGCAGAGGAAGAGGGAAGAGGGGATGAAGAAGGGGGAAGGAGCGAAAAGGATGGGCTTTCGGAGGGGCCGTTACCAGCACTGGTCACAGAAGGGGAATTAACTTGAGGAGACCTCTTGATTATTTTGTTCAGATCGGTGTGAGCTTTGTGCACACGTCGAAGTCGAAACTCGCCGCCGGCTTGGACTGCAACGGCAAGAGCAAGACAGGCGACGAGGGAGTCGCGCGCTGACAAGAGCATTTGAAAAAGACGAATACGAGTTGGACGATGAAGGAGTGGTTAGCTGCACGCAGATCGGATGTCTACTAGAATCCTCATCAACCGTATCCCAGGCAACATGAACACTCACAATCGAGTGGAGAACAGACAAAACACAAACTGATCCAAATAACTCACCTCCTGATCTCACGCTCTTCCATTTATTCTCATATACATTGTACAATATTCATAGTCCATGTCCATTATAATTGAAGTCGTCTCTGAATATACCTACGCTACTAATTGTGGCTCTCCAGACTCCAGCTATCTAAAGCAACGGAAGGGGGCGTTACATAGTCGCCGCTTGACATCCCCGGCCACTGCGGGTTAAACAGGAAGGCTAGGGTATACTGCCCAGCAGGTAGGCTCACAGACACTGTGGTCACCCCAGGATTCGGCTGGTCCGCCTCAGGAGGCTGGGGATCCGACGGATATCGCACTGATGGTGTTTGAGTGGTAAATGTTGCACCAGTAGGCGGATTCAGTAGCGTAAGCATTAGTGTTTGCCCGTCAAGTTTCAAGGTCGCAGAGGCTCCATCGGTCGTCACCGTCGCGTTGGTGTGTATATTCCAATCAACAGTGCCTTGAGAGTTGATCTCGTCCTGCAAAAGAACCTGACGACGTTTGTTTAAAAATCGGATGCCCCGCTTCACCGATGTCCTATTTTCAGAGAATTGAGATCAGATATAATTTCTCGTGCTTATCCTTTGGCACGCACGCTTTGGCATAGGCAGTCGTCATGTCAGTCACCCAGTAGGCGGTCGAGTCAGCGGGAACATCAAACACCGTACTCGACCCCTGGGTGGTTCCAGAGGTATCATGTTTGACGGTAGGTGCAGCGGTTACCAGTTGATTGGAACGATCAATGAGAATGGTATTCTGACCCTCAGTCATCTTCCTGTAGTACATCCATCTCTCCGAGACTTGAGTATCATTGCTGAAGTACCCGGGGGAAAGATAATTGGCAGAGCCAAATTCACCAACCCAACGAGTGCCCAAGGCATCGATTATGAAATCACCTACATCGAGATCGTTATGCGTCTGACGGCCTTGGTTCTTACCCGCCTTAATGGCCACAAATGACGCATGACTATCTGTCCAACTGCTGCGCATGGATCCCCATTGATCGAGAGCGTTGTCAAAGAAATGATCCAAGGGAGCACCATTCCAGAAGGCACCAGCAACGCTCGGATCATACCAAAACATACTCCAGGGCTCGGCGGCATCATGTTGGTCGCGCTGGAACAAAGCGTATTGGGGTTTTTGATACTGAGTGGCATAAAGAAACATGCAATTGGCAGTAGAGGAATATTTGTTTGGACCATGGTCACCGTAGTCGAAGAGGGTACCAGGTCCATTGACGTACATATGAAAATCACCGGTCTTTGAGAAATTGGGGTTTGTGTCAAAAAGGCCGTAATGGGAGCCCGTTGCAGTAAGCAGGGCGGAGGACATCTCGGCATGACCTGTTGTACCAAAGTACCAATAGTTGGGTGTTTCAGTCCATGTTCCATCATCAGTAACGCCATTGGCACAGTTCGCCCTGGCATTGTCAATGGTATATCCAAGTAGCTGACTGGCAGTTCCGGTAGTATCATCACCAAGAATAGCAAGGGCGCCAAGTGTTAGGCCACCATTGCAAACACAGTTCCAGTTGCCGGTGATATTGTTACTCCACCAACCGTAGGAAGCTTGGTCAGTGAAAACGGCCAGGCCAGGGCCTAGACCGTATTGAATCATGGTCGTCCTCATCATAGTCTTCTGATCGTCCGACCACAAATCATAAAGCCAATCATAGGCAATACCGAAAGCGGCAGACAGCTCAGCAGTATCTAAGAAATGGTTCGAGTTCCATCTATCGCTAGATGGGCCAAATTGGTTGGTACCGTTCCCGGCTGCGTTCTATCCAGCGAGCATCAGGATACAATGAACAGACAGACGAAAATCCAACGCACCTGGATTTCACTCCATGCGCGGTCAACCCACTTGGTGTCATTGGTCAGGCGGTATACATAGGCAAATGCCTTTAGTCTCTGTTTGATTTCACGGGCAACGTCGAGAATACCACTGTCACCATCCATGAAGTACGGAACAGGTGGGGAGTTAGAATAATCGGTGGCATTGCCAAAGATGGTATCATTCCATCCTTTGAAGTATGGATCCTGAGCGATGAGGCTCGGGAGGGCAGCCCATTTATAGGCAGGGGCAATAAGCCTGGGTCGGTCTGGACGAACGTTCGTAGGAGATGGATTGGCAGGTTGGAAGGTTTCTTGAGGCCATGATGGAACGTTATTACCCGCTGAACGGAAGGTAGGAGTAGAAAAAGCAGCAGCAGTCTTGGCGAAATAAGCTCAGACAACACATCAATTAGAGAAGACATGTACATACGGTTGATGGATAAAGCGGTTCGAGATATTTGCTATCCGTTGCAGTAGCAAATGGTGAGTTTGCCAAGTTGAGAGCTGCACCTGATCCATGAGTTACACTATCACTACTGCTGCCAGAGGTGCTGGTTGCAGCGTCATTGTTGGATTTTCTGCTGCCAAGGACACCACCCAATACTGCCGCAACCACGACGACGATAAGGAGAGGGACGCCAAATTTTATCCAGTTGCTCATGCCACGCTTTTTGACGGCTTGTTGTGGTGTGATAAAACCAGTAGATTCTGCATAATAAGGGTCTCCCGCAGCATAAGGATGGTTAACATTCAGGCCTTGCTGATTCTTGTTCAAGGCGCCGTAACTCGCCATTTTGGCAGATAAACAAAAGGTTGAAAAGTTAAAGAGAGACTGTCGGAGTTTGCCAAAGAGTACACGGAGTGAAGCTGATGAGAACTTTTCGTTGCGAACAGTAACACCGTTACTACTGTGCCCAAAATAGACTCCCTTTTGCATTGAACCTACTTGTTGTATAATCTGTTCTGTGCTAACGCAGCTGAGCGCATGGATTCCACACGAGTCAGGCTAATCTTTGTGGCTAGAGCACGTAATAGGTTTAGCCTGGGACGCTCCGCTCGCGGTCCCGGCAGAGAATGAAAGATGCCGGGGGCAGAGACTATGTCACCGAAAAACTTCCGCTTCTGGGAGGACAAATGACGATCTAGGGTCATCAAGAAAAGATCCGGAAGTCGGCTAAGCAATTTTCACCAAGGCGAATGAAAGCAACCTACTGTATCCTGTACAATTCTGGTTTCTCTGAGTCCTTGCCTAATTGCTTGAAAGTACAACAGAGCACTGCAGGACCCACAGGGCTGTGGGTTCCATTGGCTGCCGTGGTTGCATGGAAAATGGAGGGGCTCGAGGTCTTTAATCTCCTTATCCACCGGTAACCGGCACAGGCTCCCGCATTACCTCCAAATCAGTTGTCGCTTACCTCCGGGGTCCGTCCCTCCTCAATCCCTTATATATCCTGAGTGCACCCGTTTTTCGGACGACCTTCTTCTCCCTTCGACTATAATGACAGAGTACGATTACTCTCCAGAAGCCTACGAGCGCTTTATCCAGACCCAGAACCGCGTCACCAACTGGGTTCACCATACTGAACAACACAGACAAGGATTCGAGTCCGCCGCCCCAGGTGCTCCGGGTATTCCTCCAGTCCCCCGCCAATTGTCTCCCTCAATCGAGGAACCGTTGACACATAAGGCATCGCCGTCCTATACAACGGCCCCGATGTACCATCGTGTACCTCCTTTGTTCTCTGAGAACCTTTATGTTCCAATGCCACCACCACAGACATGTCGTTTGCGCCCTCTTCCTCCATCAAAATACTTTACTCCAGTGCCGCTACATATTTGTTCTCCAGTAGGCAGAATGAAGGACAATCGATATCCAAGTTCTTCCAGGCATCACCATGCTCGGGCTGTGTCTCATTCCCATCCCTACCGCCCCCCTCCTTTGATGACACCTGTATACACTTCCCCAGCAGCTTCACCGTTCATTCCCCCTCCCCCTATCATACACATGTACTCACAAGGACACCCCTCTTCAGCTGGAACAAGGCCTGTGCATGTAAGTCTCTCATTGATTTGATACCCTTTATGCAATGCTCTTTCACCTTACTTCTATCGTTCAACATATCTAACGCCTATCACATATCTAGTCACTACGCGAACGCGAGATCTACCGCAAGAGTTCGTCACTTCGGAAAGCTCGACCTCAAACGCCTCCAGCCACTCTTCTAAGTAATTCCTCGTCTACCCCAACATCGACCTGTCAGACTTCTTCTCCGAATTCGCCATCTTCGGCACCGTTTCCGCCTTCTCCGGCTCCAGCTCTAGGTCTTTTAAATTCTGGGCACAGCGGATCTCGCTTCCATGCCTTTTCTATTCCGTGGACAGAGGATTCGAATCAAAAGCATGGAAATATGAGTTCAAGTACTCTCCCCCGTCTCGACTCTACATCCATCAACCATAATCCACAAGAGCAATCGTTTCATAATGGCCAGTGCCTTGATCATCAGCCCCAGTCCCACCACAATAATATTTGCCATAGTCAGGACAGAAGAAACGTTTTTCCATCTTGCTCTCATTCTCATTTCCAGCCACGCCCTTCGCTTCGCACACAGCCATACGCCGGGGACAGTGATCTCTTGTACGACGATTATGAATCCAAACATTCCCCTGTCACTGTCATCACCCCCCACAACAATACGATCTCTATATCCGTGCCCCCTCGATTTCCACCAGATGATCGAGAATCAAGCATAAACTTAATTTCATCTCACTCCCACCCGTATATAAAGCAAATTACACCATACGTTTTACATGCGCCCCAACCGATGCGGCACCCTGATATGCTGAACCCTCAACTTCGGGCATAACCTTTGATGTGGCACGACACTATCGTCCCCAGCAAATTCTTGGCTCAAAATTTGGCCTACGTTGACCCTCAATGCTCGTTGTTTTTGTCCTTTGTTCTGGCCTATCGTCAATCGAAACAATCGTAAAATATTAATTAGGTGGTGCTTTGAATGACTTCATGACGTACAGATTTTGGGGTCGGCGGCCTTCTTGTATGTTGTGCATGTGGAGCTAAAGGGTTGAATGGTTGTTTTAGGCGTGATTATCAATACTCAGCCAGTACACGTTGCGAAGGGTCATTAGCCATGCGATCAGAAAGGAGGTAGCTGATGATGATTTGAGTTGCAACGGAGATGAAAATGCCTTCTCGGCTCTGCTACTTTGATATCATAAGGCTTCAATGCTTTGATGGGTTCAAGACATGACGTTATTCGGTGGCGGTCTGGAGTTTGTTCTGCCAACTAGATTGGTATGCAATTCAAATTGTCTGAGTGCAAAAATAATAAACACCATTAGGTGTGGTTGTTGGCTGAACGTTTCATATTCTACTCATTTTTGATGGTTTTAATAAAACTAACTTCATGTATCATAGCTCCTTGGCTGTAGTTATTATTAAGGTGCTTTTTTTTAGTAATCTTCTAGCAAAATATCAGGGCAAGTGTCAAAAACGATACTTCTCGGCAATTTATTTGAATTGACAGTTCGGCTCTGCTAAATTCTCGCCCATTTCGGTCTGACAAATGCTCCAAAGCACGCAGCTTTGGAAGTTTTCATGACCCTCGCTGATAAAAGCACTGAAGTGTCTAACGAAAAAAACCTCGGGTCACGCATCTAATGAGACTACTTTAGAAACCCGGGTGTAATCAGTCGCATGTCATCATGTATCTCACCCACCTGAGCCACCTGCTTTTGCAGTATAGAACCATGCTCTTCCAATTCGGAGGCACGTTATCACCACCAGTGACATGCTGCTTACACTCGTTCACATACTAAAGGCGGGTGACAAAAGGCGCAATTCCCCTAAATATTCGTAGTTACAGACGATTAGCAGTGGGTCATCGGGGAACAGGTAAGACCATTTGATATTTGATCTCGGATACTATTACTTCATGCAATACCTACTTTTACCCGATGGAACAACAAGACTTGTGAAATTTTACACGAGACATGCCATGCGCATTGTGCAAGCTTATTCAGGTTCCAGGAGTTCTGTCGCCCTCTCTCACGATGCGGTCAGTTCTGAACATTTCATTGAGCACTCAGCTCCATCCAGACAAAGAATTACTCACGCCTGACCAAAATTAACGTCCAGATGACTCAGATTCAAAATACTTGAACTGATTTCCGGCTTTTCGTCTCCTTGATGCTCAGACGCTCGAGAAGCTCAAGAACACATGCCCTTCGTTCAATCCATTAGGTTAGATTTTGTCTGGTCCCATGAGACAGATAGGTGGTGATAGGTGGTGATAGGTGGTTTCACTCCGCTACCATCTGTTGATGACATTGTTCCAGCATCAAAGATGTTGTCTATACTGTTAGATGTGCTCATTAATATCCTCAAATATATCATTTTAAAACCCTCTAGGTGTGCCGTCAGTAGAGGAATCTCATTTTCGACCTTCTCTCACTCCGGATCAATGTTTATCTGAGCCTAATGATATCCAACAATCTGACTACTCTCCTATCAAAGCACTGGTTAAAAATCTCAGATGGTTTAAGAATAGGTGGCCAAGCTAATACACCCGGATCCGTGGCTATGAAACATCTGACAAGAATTAAAGAAAGAGCGGGAAAGAGCGAACTGCAGATATAAATAGCATCTAGACACCATGCCAACAATGTTTCATCTTATCATCTTTCTCTTTTCTTCCTTAAATTTACTTGTGCATGTATATCTTTGATTGAATACCACAGAGACTTGCATCTTCATATTGTGTGAAGCCGTGAGTTACCATAGTGCTCTTCAGCGAATATTTCCATAATGAATTTTACAGTGTGTCATTGTTCGAACAACGCTCTTCAACACATAAGTATATTCAGTACACGTAGAAAGAGTTGTCTCTAAATAGCGTGGCTTATCATTTTCTTCTGCTGATAGTCTTATTTATTCACCTATGGAAGAGAGTAGCAAGTTAATTAATAAATTTATACTTCTAGTAATAATGGTTTCTAGTACATCCGTGGACTGAGTTCGAGCACCATGTTACAAATTTATGATGAAGTTATTCAATTCTGATCAATTACACTTCAGACAACACTGCTGGAGTGTGCTTATGGGACGGTCTGTGATAGTATCTCATGACGATTGGGTGCAGTAATCCCCAATGCTAAAGGTGCCGGATACTGAGATCCAGATGAAGTGACTGAGTCTCAGGTATACATGCGAGCCTCCTAGACACCAAGTGGAGTGTTTTTAGGTAATACGGAGATCATTTGGAGCACTGTATATACGTCGCTTGGTAATAGAGATGGATGACGCAGTCGAATATGGAGGCAGAGAATTGTGGACAGATACGGAGTCAAGAATGTAAACGGAGAGGATGACGAAAATGAAATTTAAATGACGAATTACTTTGATAGTATCAAGTGTGTTGCTCAAGCAGTTTGATAATTGTCTTGATGTCTTGATGCGTCTGAAGGTCTATTCTGCCGATGTAACCTATTAACAAACTCTACTGTCCACTCTTCATTCGATAAACCCATATCCTCCCTCTCGTACCAATCACTAAAATGACTTTGCCACCCATACCAAGTGCCGCAGTCTGCAGCCTTACTTTGATAGATTCCTCCGACTCCTTCTCTTTGTTTTTCGTGTTCTGGATATTACTAACAGCCAGGTCGTCTACCTGCATCACATCGCCTATAGGCCAAGATTCATATTTCGCATCGTCATCATCAAGGGGAACATCTAGCGACCAGCCAGTTATTGGCGGAGGGTTGTTTCGCTCAATGAGTCCTGGATGTGTTGTGCCCAACCCATGTAGCTGTGGCTTGGTATCACCACCTCTTTCCATAGGAGTTTCTGCCACCGTTGTCATTGGATCGTCCAGAGGGAATCTCGAAGGTTCTCTCAAAGGTAAACTGGGTACATGCATGAGTGTCACAGTACCCGCAAAGCTTCTGATTTGACCATTAGACAGGGATTTTGTAAGGAGCGAAGGTTCGTCCGGTGGGAATAACTGCTGACTCGATTCCTGGGTTGTCCCTGTGTCCCCCGCAGTCCTTACTAGCTCCGCTGAAGTCTTGTCTTTATGAGAATCTCCCGGAGAATGTCCATGCGATTTTCCTGAGCCTATTGTATTTTTTACATAGGGTAATCCTGCAGGGATGACACAGGTAGCGATAGGATCGTGTGTTGGGGAGTCGTAGACATGGACAGAAGGAGATATCATCTGCAGACGTAATTCGGGGAACGACCCATTTGCTAGTATAGTGAAGGAAGCTGAGAATGTTCTTGGTTAGGCTTATTCAAGATAGACAGAGTTTCTCTTACAACTTTCCTGGTAATCCTGCAAAGGTGTGGAAATGAAAATATCGTCCACTGCGGCAAGGAAGCGCTCTGTAACTTACCGATGCACATCCGCGAAGTACACTCTGTGATTTTCCTTCGGTTCTTAACTCATCGTAAAGTGGAGGGAAAAATCTATTCAACCCTAACCATTTCCACACAACGACTTCTCCAGGAGCTAGGCATGTATCCGTTTTGTCGTTATCAAGTGGATCGGTTCGTAGATTCGAAGAGGGAGAGTGTGATACCAGGTTTTCATGGTTCAACCAGCGGACGGAAAGGACACGCGACCGGTGAATCCTACTACTGCTAAACAGAGGTTTGTCTTCTCTTGTGATTTGCCTAGAGTTGCGTGGATAAACATGCCAAATTTTGATACAACGGTCGATCTAACAAAAAGGGAGGAAGCTGGGTCTGAATGACAAACGGGCGATCAAGTTTCTACTTACGCCACAAGTTGCTATCATCGGATAGCTAGGGTGAAAGCTCTATCATGCCGTTCAGCTGTTAGCTATGTAGATTGTGTAGATTGTGCAGAGATACTTGCCGCATTCAGGACAGCAGCTTGATGACCGCCAGCCCTTCCACCTAGAAGGACAATAATGCACCGTCCAATTCCTTCCCCCTCCAACTCATCCATATGGAGTCCATGAGGGGCTCCAGCTCTGCTTGGCAATGTGCCAGGAGGCCAGTGAGGGTTCACATCACGATCTTTAAATCCTCTGTGTGGCGTCAGAGTGAGGTCGTAAATGCGTGTTGTGTGATCCCTTGAGGTACTGCAAAACAGATTTGGAACAACAGGATGGACCGCGAGAGATGTTATGGCCTTCAGAATCCGTCATCCATGATCATGAGTATTGAATGCGAAATTCTCACCCCACCATGACCTCTCAGATAACTGGATAGGCCTTTATGAGTAGGGTTATAGATCCATAACAATGATCCTCTAGAAAACGCGACACAAGGTTCTTCAATAGCATTTGGCGACAATACCCAAGCTGCGTGAGTTTTATCGGCGTGTATCAAATCTATGTCCTGGATCTGTAAGGACTTGCTAGCTATATCATCAGGGAAACGGTGTAAGTGCAAAATACCTCTGGTATCGTGATTTTGAGCGGGTGTTTTCTCCTCTTCAACCACAAAATATAAACCTCTCTGTCACCACAGACAACGGTAGCATCTCGAAACCTGTCAAGCATTTCCTTCCATTTCACAAGATTCTCTTCTGTGGCTAGTGAACCTTGCCACAAAGTGCCTAATGATTTGTCATCCCAAGGAAACAATGCGAGTGTACGCAAATGATCTTCACTGCCTATCTTTTCATACAGTCAGCCTATGCAGCAGGCTGTAGGGCAGGATCAATTATCAATCACCGTTATTTTCTTAAAGAGCCGAAATGGATGATGATTCTGGGGATTTTTGTACCAACCAAGGGCTTGTAATGCCTTTGTTTGTTCTGCTTTCATAGAAAACTACGTTTCTTAGGTTATCAAACAAGAGAAGCATAAAAAACGTCAAATAATTTCTCTTTGGAAACCCTAACCACGGTTGTTTGGAATTAGCCAATCAGAAAACCGAGTCTGTCCATCCTTTACTAGATATTCCCTTCCATCCCTATGGTCGACTCAGCCGACATCGATATCCCCATAAACAACTATGAGACCAAGGAAGTACTCCCATACGCCAGTCGCGCTGGTCTTCAGGCTGCTGGTGTCGGTGTTTTTGCAAGCACCGTTCAGAATGCGTTGAGCAGCCATTCACGAGGTGCTATGGGCTTCGTGACGCGGACAGGTGGAACCATTGGGTTCTTTGGTGCGTAAAATATGCTTGACTTGGTATACTGACCTACTTACCTGACAGCTCATGCTCCCTCATACGATCTGTTTTGACATTACTAGCTGCGATGGGATTCACCTTTGCATTTACGGAAACCTGTGTGGCCAATCTACGACAGAAGAATGATCCAATAAATGGTGCCACAGGCGCTTGCGCGGCGGGTTTTCTTGCTGGTATTCGCAGTACGTTTCCACGACATTGTCCTCATGGCACCTGACACTTACAAGGTTTCGGCTTGACAGACCGTTCACTTCCGACCGCCCTTGGTGGCTGTCTAGTTCTTGGGGCCGTTGTGGGCGGATATGACTATGCTGGTCGGATGGCGGGGTCACCGGAGATATCACTTGAGGAGAAGCGAAAGAGGTTCTTCAAGCCTGGCACGCCTATCCCAGAAGTACCTACAGCCTCAACTTCGGAATGAATGCAAACGTATTCTGTCCAGCTGCAAAGAGGACACTCATTTACTTAGATCGCTCAATGCACACAGTTAGCGATTAAGAAATCTAAAACCAAGAAACTAATTAAAAGAGCTGGTGAGACAATAGTTTGGACGAGGGCAACATCCGCATGAATCAGATTGGTAAATATTAAGCCTCTGTTTACTCCCTGGCTGTCACACAACTTTCGTATCGACTTGTTATTTCTTTGTCGTATTGGCTGAAGACCTTCTCCCATTCCTCTGCAGTTCTATGTCCCTTCTGAGCAAAAATTCAAAACCTGATATAACACATGAAAAAAATAAAAACCATTACCTTTTCCGCCAACTTTGCCCAAATCAGGGATTCGTCAGACTCTCCGTCATCTCCACCGGACAAAAAGAAATGTAAGATAGTCTGTATATCTGCCTCTTCTTCTTCTGTGTATTGTGTGACTCTGGATGTCTCTTTGGATGCCCCTTCCACTTCCTCCACAACTTTGGAATCTAAGTCATCAATGTGCATGGGAGATACTTGTGAAGGCTCTTCCAGAATAATGCTCCCCGGTAAACTGGGACCTCGCATCGCCTGGTCCTCTATTACTTTCTCAGCGTCTTCGTGCCACTTTCCCGGTTCTTGTTTCACCTCCTTCATATGATCCGGCTCTTGTTTCCACCTTGAGATCGTCTGGAAACTATTTACCTTGACTTCTTCCTCTTTCTCCTGTTCGGCTTCCCATTTACTTTTCTCCTTTCTATGTGCAATTCCTCCCTTCTTCTTTGTTTCTTCATATTCGGATCTGAAGGACCCTAATAGAAACGACGACCAAGAATGTGCCGAATGATGCGGAAGCTGGAAATGAGATGATGATAGGTCATTTGACGGGCAGCTCCACCGAGCATTTACATACCTTGCGATGCAAAACTTTCGCAATGGCCGTAAGTGACATATCTGGATTCCGTTTGAATAGTATGAAAAGATATCTTTCCGCCCAATCCCTCTCTTCTTGCGTATATAGATATCCTGCTGCAAATCTCTGTGCTTTAACTGAAAGAGGTGGCGTGACCTCCCTTGGATGGTAGCCAGACTTCTTCCTCATCTTTTTCGGGACCATAGTTTGACCAGAGGACGACTGCGCCATTGGAACAGCAGGTTTCTTTACTGTGGATACTGGGCTGGAAGTTCGACTCAAGGTTTTTGGCTTGATTATCCGTGCGGGCCTATGCCTCTCTTCATCCCTAATTTGCATAGTGCTAGACTTCTGAGTTGCTTTTCCAACTGTGCTCGCTGACGAGGAAGATATTGATGAAAGCGAAACTGATGGACCCGACTCTGGTGCCCAGGCAACAGAATTATACCTTATATCTGTCGCCTCTCTGTGCTTCTCCGATCGTCTCGTATTTCTCTCAAGCCGTTTCGCTCTGGCCTCAGCAGCAGCTTTGAGAAATTTTTGCCTTGCTTGGAGAGTCTTTTTCGTACTCAAGGTGTAGTCTCCCATGTCGTCGGGGATGCTGCCTTCATCAATGGAGTCCAAGACGAAATGATGTGTGATGGCATGTGTCTGAGCACCAACAGCTTGGCTTAAAAGACTGTTGAACGAGGTTGAAAACGGATGCAAGACCGCGAAATCTGCTCCTGGAATTCGAGGAGTGATCATCCCACCATGTTTCTGCAAGGAAACGTCTTTGAGTTATATAAGAGAATATGGGAAAGAGATGGATACTTTGATTGCTCTTGTCACTTCCTGTCTGTTATTCATATCCACTTGCACAAAGAACTGCATCGGTTTTCCGTTGACATGCACAAAAAGTTCCTGAAGTGAATCATCACTGTCGGAAGGTCCGGAAGTTTGGTGTTGGTTTCGTGGTGGTGTAGGTAGACGACTGGTCCTTTGCGCCCTCCTTGTGTCTGTGTTTTTTTTGATCGACTTCGACTCTCTTTCTTCTACCCTCTTATTCTTCTTGGGTAAAGCTGCAAGCGAAGGATTACCATCCTCTTCGTGATTATTATCTTCGGTCTCTCGTACTTCGTGTTTGAAACTATTTTCTACTGCATCAGACTTGCGTTTACGCTTGACAGAAGGCCGAGGAGCTGATGGAGAATTCAACTCTTGTAGTGGTAGGGGGCTTGGCGATCCAGTGTCCCTTATGTTGTCGTTCGCTCTAGGAGGGTCCTCAAAAACCACTGATGCACTTCCAGAACTCCCAGCAGACTGAGATATCTGTCGTTCCATCATACTTGGAAGCATGGGTCGCTGACTCAGAGACATCGTACCAGGGGCCCCTCCAGGCAGTGTACCGTACATCCTCATGATGTCCATCAAGGCAGTAGTGAAATTTTCTTGCACATGCGGCGTCACGGAGGTAGGTTGTGCAGACATGGAAGATGGGGCAGTTGCCGGTTGCTGCGCAAACATAGTAAGCAATTGTGGTGGAAATGACATCATGTTGATTCCAGGCATGCTGAATGGCATAACCAAGGGGGCCTGCTGCTGCTGCTGAGTGAACAAAGGCATAGAGTCCGATGCTGAGAGAGAAGGGTTAGGCATAGGCTTCGTACGTGGCAACTTTGACATATGAGAGGGAAGGTGAACGATAGATGAACTCGAGCCGCGGTTTTCAACCGGTGTGGTGTTTTCTCGGAGAATTGAATTCTCGACTGAAGCATGTTTCGTCGAGGAGTCTGTAGATCTTTGTTCATCATATGAATCCGCCTGAATCTTCATGGGTGTTGCCTTTGGCCTAGAGAATGTAAGTTCATCAGATAGATACAGATACAACACATACTTTAACACTGTTGTTTCCTCGTCTCCATTGAGTATGGGCCGGGAAATTGGAAGACCATCGTCGTATGTCCTACAGCCACCCCAGTTATCTCTTTCAAGCAGGGGTTTTGCAACATCGATGGATTTATTGACCCAGGTGTGGCTTAACACGACTTTGTTTCGGTCATTACCCCATTCACGAATGAACTCTTTTCCTTGCCAGGAGTCCGAGTCGACAAGGATAATTTGTGCGTGCTTCGGATCCGTGCAAATGACAGCGTCATGTTTCTATAATGGCATGAGGCTCAAAGTACAAGCATACCGTATGTCCTTCACACCTTCAGGGTTCTAATGAGACGTGGACGGTGCAAAATACCGCCAGCCTCGACAAAGAAAAGGATTCGTTGGCCATCTGGATGATGGAAGAATGGAGACTCAATAATAGGGGGAACAGATGATGGAGGAAGATCTGACATATCCTTAAAATATGGAGGATGATGTAGTAGCATGCTTAGTCTTGTTGCAGTGACACATGTCACATCACATCACATCTCACAAATTGGCTCATGATTTGCATATCATCATGGTATGGTAGTAGATAGAATTTAACCAGAGGAAAAAGTACATAACACAATCGTTTAACGGTAACTGAACAAACGTTAACTCTTCACGGAAACGGCGGATATGTAATTCTCCATACCTCTTCTGCCTGCGTGCACGGGCACCAGCACCACCAAACTTCTTCGGCTCCATCCGCCTGGGGTCAGCGATCAGGAGGGTACGGTCGTACGCAATTAGCTTCTTTTTCAGCTCGAGTGAACTGTAAGCATCGATGTATTTCGCGTAGTAGGCAACAAGGGCCTTAGCGATGGCCTGGCGGATAGCATAAACCTGCGAGGTGTGGCCACCACCCTTTACCCGCACACGGATATCGACTTCCTTGAACGAATCCTCTCCAGCAACTAGAATAGCCTCGTATACTTTGAAGCGCAGAATCTCAGGCCGGATAAGGTGGATAGGGGAACCATTGATACGGATGAGTCCACGACCCTCCTTCGCATGGGCGACTGCAGTGGCAGTCTAAACAAATAAAATATTGTGTTAATCTCCATTCTTGAAGACAGCGGGACAGCGGGGGCAACATGCCTTCTTTTTGCCGAATGTCTGAACGGCCTTGACTTGAGATGCCATTTTTTAAAAGCCGAGCAAGAGCGTACTATGATACTATGAGAAAGGTACTGAATAGTCACAAGAAACGCATACCTTGATTCTTTAGGTCGTCGAGGCCGGCTTCGATAATCTGACGGCAGATTTGAGTGGCTTGGGTAGCTAGCCAGTTTTTCGGCAATCACCAAAAATGACTAAGCATATGGTCCGCTTCGGGTATTTTCTTCTCAGCTGTTTGTGAGCTAGGTCATGTTGGCGAGGAGTCTGGTGAGTCCTTTAAAACATTATCATCACTACACTTATGAACACAATCAGACTTCGCGGCCTGTACTACCAAGACTTGCTCGTCTATCTACTGAGGTCAATGCATTCCCTTCTCCCGTTCTTCCAGGTATGCTCGACGGGTTGTAGCCGATTTGAAGTTGAATGATTCCATCAGCTTCACCCGTATCGCGACCCATGATTCTCTCTCTGAGCCAACCCCTTCGCCGTAGATCTTCGGAGCCACACTATGCTGAGAGTGTTATTTCTCTGGATCCCACTGTCTTTGACCATCCCATCCGTCGTGACATTCTCCATCTTTGTGTCACTCACTATCGCGACTCCCTCCGCCAAGGTTCAGCCAGCACCAAAACTCGCGGTGAAGTCGCTGGATCAGGTGCCAAAATTCGTCAGCAGAAGGGTACCGGTAGAGCCCGTCTCGGCGACGCTCAGTCTCCCATGCTTGTTGGTGGAGGTCGTGCATTCGGTCCCAAGCCTAGAGATTTCAGTACCAAACTTCCAAGAAAGGTCATTACCATGGGCATGCGTGTTGCACTGAGTGCGAGAATGCGAGAGGGTGTTTTAGGTGTAACGACACATCTGGATTGGCCTTGTGCAAAGACAGGGTCTCTGTCAAGGAAAATTGATGAGCTAGGGTATAGGAAAACACTGTTTATAACCGGGGAGGAGAGTCCTTCGGTTGGACTTGCGAGAGCGATCGCGAACATCCCTTCCGTCAAGTTGATGAATGTTAAGGATGTGAATGTGTATCAAATTCTCTATTGGCAGCGTATCATCATGGACATCAAGGCCGCTGATTACTTTGAACAGACACTGAAAAAAGATATACTCCTCCTCCCCTTACCTCTCCTTGAGTCAACTTCTGCATAACCTATTGTTTCTACTCATTCAGGTTTCCTTAGTAGTGACGTCGTTATCTAATTGGACCTGCGACAAAATCTGGCAATTCTGGTGGTAGACCACACTCGTCTCCTTGTCAGTACGGAGACGTGTGTTGTTCGTCGAATTTATCAATCACCATCCACGGTACACTAAAGATAGCAATTATATTAGGCCTTTGCTCATAAATCTATGAATGCTTGAGAACTATGTTCTATCTGACTGATACCACTAGCAAAAGCACGGAGAATGTGAACGCTGAAACCAACAGTGAACTGACCTACTGATTCTGTCATAGTTGTTGGAACAAAAGACTCAATGCGGAGCGCGATTGAAAGCCCAGAAACTGCATTGCTCTTATGGTTCCCTTCAAAAATCAGGAACCTCAGTTTCTTCAGGTTTGGACAGTAGATAGAGGCAAACTACTTTGTCGTTTGGTGCCTCCATTCTTCCCCGAATCAAGTTCCATTGTAAGCCTACTTGTCACAATGCTCACTGTGCTAAAAAAGATTCCGAAACCATCATAGGGGGCTGCGGTCAGTTGAAACTCATTGGCTACTCAACTGAGTTCAGTCCCCTCTTGTCTTTTCTGGTGGCACCCGCAACATCCAGGATGACGTCGAGCAATTATCCTATAGATGAATGAGTGCCTAATCAGACCTCAAATCAGGCGGCATCTCATAGAGGCTGTTGATCCACTCAAGTAAGCTGAAACTTTAAAGCTTGTGAAAATGAAGGCCTTGCATACAATTGACGCAGACCACGATACCGTGATTCGCCTATTCAAAAACTCTTCAGAGCAGGGAACGCCACCAAGACATGTTCAACAATTGACGTCGAAATTAGATTTTTCTCACAACATGAAAACTATTCTCCAGAATGATCTCGACAGCCAACAGGTGAGATGGAAGAATCAGACACCATACTCTCAGTTTTCGTCACATAAATGACAGCAAATCTGAGATTACACAGAACATCTGTTTCAGCGAGCGACCCGACTTTCAAATGTATATGCATTAAATACGCATAATGACGGGAGTGGGGGACATTGCCATTTACGTTTCTTCAGAGAAAGGTAATATAGACTCCTAGCCATGGGTAGGCATGGTCAATGCAGCACGATTACCAACAGCGTCCTCGGCCCTCCAAAGGCTAGTAACAGTCTATGACCAAATAAAAAGAAGATTCAAATTGCCGACGATAAAATGAACGCACTTTGTTTTGGGTGTAGAAATTGATGCCACCCTTGCCGTAGAAATTAATATCACCCAAGAAAGATCCCTTATTTCCACTCCAAGAAAACATGGGTAGAGGAACAGGAATGGGCACGTTCACACCGATCTGGCCAACATTAACCTCGACTTCAAATTTACGACCAGTGGCACCAGATTGTGTAAAGATAGCAGCACCATTCCCGTAAGCATTGTTGTTGATGAGCTCGATAGCATCATCCAGATTATCTGTCATCAGGATGAGCAAGACAGGGCCAAATATTTCCTCACTATCCAAGTCTGTTAACTACAAGAGCAGAGCTCATGTGATGGCAATGCGCACCGGTAGCATTTCATATTCGTCCCCGCCTCGATAATTGTCGGACCCACAAAATTACCGTCAGGATATTCGGATACAACATGGTTCCGTCCGTCCAGTACAATCTTCCCACCTTCTTCTTCACAAGATAAAATCAAATCAAGAATCCTCTTCTTAGCGTGCGGGGAGGTGACAGGACCACTGGAATGATTCGGTCAATCTCATGAAAGCCTATAGTTAGTCGGACGCACAGATCTGCACCCGGCTCAAAACCTCCAGTCACTTTGAGTTTTTGAGCGCGTCCAACAAGATCCGGAAGCCAGCCCTGAGCCTCCCCAACCAGGATCGCTAAACGAGATTAGATCAAGACCTTAATTTATAGGGAGAAATGCCCTTACCGACTGAGATGGCCATACAGCGTTGCCCTGCAGCACCAAATGCGGCGCCGATGATCGAGTTGAGGCTGAGATTCTGGTTGGCTGGAACGATTTTTGAACAACCAATGACAGAATTTGGAAAAACATACCATCGGGCATTACTATAGCATGATTCTTTGCTCCCATGTTGGCCTACATCGTAGGATATGAGCACCTTGGGCTCGCAGAGAAACATTGACCAACCTGAACGCGTTTGCCATTCTGATTCCCACTGAGAACGGTAAGTAACTGTCGGGATCCGAAGAGAGTATACTCGCCGGTTGAAAATATGCTGACCGGCTGTGTTACCGCCGACGAAGCTAATGGCTTTAATGGCCGGGTGATCACAGATCGCATTGACGGTTGGTACCTGGCCGTGAACGATGTTGAGAACACCGTCAGGGAGGCCTGACTATTCGTGAGCCAGCATTGTAAAGTTGAGCCGTCCGTCTTACCGGCTTTTTTGCAAAGTTCAGCTATGATCATTGCAGCACCAGGATCACGCTCAGAAGGCTTAACAATAAGGGTATTCCCAGTGACTATAGCCATTGGGATCGACCAGAGGGGGATCATACTGTGCAATTCTCAGCAAGCAGCCTTAGACACCAAGACTGCATGAGCATACGCGGGAAAGTTGAAAGGGGCAATGCTTGCGCAGACACCGAGAGGCACCTTACGGACATAGGTGTCCATGTCTCTGCTGACTGACGTGGCTTGAGAGATCGGGATAGACTGTCGAATCTCATACACTCACCTTCAATTTTGTCACCCATGAGGGTTGTCGTAGCAGCAATAGCAGTCTCAACTACTTGAAGTCCACGAAGTAAATCACCATGTGCGTCTAGCAGTAGATGATGTTAACAACTTTGACGCCACAATGAAGTTACTCTCACCTGCTAAAATCTTTCCCTGTTCGAGGACGATACTCTGAGCAATGGCGTCCGCATTTTGTCGTAACAATTGCTGAAGCCTATCCCAAAGATCAAACAATGCACTCAGAATGATTGATCCCAAGATATGCCGAATGACTCACTGAATTACAAATCGTTGACGGGTAATGATACTAGTCCTGCTCCAAGTCTTGAAAGCTCGTGAAGCGGCTTCAACAGCCTGTTCGAACTCCTCACTCGTCGTCTGAGGAACCTGCGAAAGCAAAGTCTGTGTTGACTATCAAATATACGAGTTGGTCTGGTAAGATTCGCAGTAGCCCAGGATAACGAACTCACCGGATCATGAACATCGAACCACTTGTCCGTCTTGCTATCGACGAATTCACCATTGATAAAATTCTTTGTCTTTCCTCCAGTCAAGCTAGTGCCCTTCCACTCCGCTGAGAGCCTCTCAGCAATCGGCCGAGCGATAGCATTCAAAATGGCGTTGGGCGACATGGTGACTTTTTGCTACTGATATCGATAGTGATTTAGGATAAGAAGAGCACGGGGAAAAAGTATCAGGAGAATTGGGGAGTTGTGGGAATGGACGGCAGAGTTGGGAAAGAGCTTTGGATGACTTATCAAGAGGAGCGTCATTGGTCAATGGTGTTCTCTCGAGAAAGTCACGTTTGACTCGTCCCCGTGTAAGCCTCGAGGCCTCGAGAGATGATACTGCCAAGGAATGGCATGAAGGATAGGTCTTTCCACCAATTCAAGGAGCGCACGGAATTATCACCACTCTCGAGTCTCGTACAGATTTCGATTCACTCGAACATTGACTCAGGGCTGAAGACTACAGTAGTAGGTAGTGTTTGATCATAAGAACTTTGTGGAGCCGGACAGGATGCCAGTCCAACCAGCATTCTAGCGTCAAGACAGAAATCTATAATCAGCGGTTATGCGATCAAAAAACTTTGACCACCATTACGAGCTGTGATGAATGGACGCAGCGACCGTAGCACGATTCTCAACAGTGTCCGCGGCTCTCAGAGTGACGTTGTTGTATAAATCACAGTTCAAGAAAACTTATTCCACTACTTGAGAAGTCATCAAACACACGAAACCCTTATCATGATAAGTAAACGCGGTGAGGTAGAGATATTAATATTAAAGTCTACTTACGTCCTAGCAGCGCTGTTATCGTAGCGATGGTTTCCAGATTGTCTATTTCAGAAGCTTTTTAGCCCCAAATGTGCTTCTGGCAGGAACAATCACTGGCCGAGGTACCACGGACTGCGAACGAGCACCGTGTAATAAATTGTCGATCCAAAAAAAAATCACTGGCCGAGGTCTCTCATGTCACTTGTCCTGCCCTTTCTTTCATTGATGTTGGAAAGAATGGTGGAAGCAAAGCCGAACATAGTTGCAGGAGTCTGGCATAGACCAGTTATCTCATTCACTGCAACACATCATCATCATGAGCGCGGCATCTTATAACACATCACTGGCTTGATCGGTGATGGTGACACGCACTCCAATAGACTAGCAGCCCAAATAGGTTAGCAAGAAAACGACCTTTGGAGCCACAGTCCCTTCGTAGCTCGCAGACATCTACAATGTCAACAATTGTTCTCCTAGGTTGCAAATTTAGGGACCAGCCAGGATTTAGGGCTCAACTTAACAAACCAACATTGTTGATGTGAACGGGGCGAATAATGCAATTGGGTTGGGAACAATGTGCTAGATCTACTGTCTGAAGTTATTTACGGGCTATCGAATACGTAACATGAAATAGTGTATCCTGTTGCCAAATATGACTGTTGACATGCAACCAGCACCAGCTCCATCTGCTGGTCGAGGTGACGTTGTGTTGCAGCCTGCCTTCTTTACATCTGTCCTATACGTACAACCCCTCCGCGAAGATGTCTCAACACTGACAAAGCAATTTCGGGAACGTTACTCTGAGCGTGATCTTGTTGTTTCTCCGTTTTCAGTATTCAAACAGCTCTGGCGGTCCGAAGGTTGGAAATGGCTTCACTTCAAGGTATTTGACGACAGGGCTCGTGAAGCATTTTTACTGGTGACAGCACGAATTTTCCTAGGTCTGCATCATTTTGCAAGCGATTTTTTATATCTCATTAACACAACTCATGATCCAGAACAGCTTCTTGGAACCGATCCCGTTGCACAAGTCGTTGGTCTTTTTGGCGTGTATACATTTTATTACACTCAACCTGAGGATACTGCTCCGAGGCTTCATCGCATCAATCATGTTCCGATACCTATAGGTGAGAAGACATATTTTTGAGGCGGAATGTGCATCTGATATACCGATAGATCACCTCCAACGCATAGTCAGACTCTCTGAATTGTTGTCTACTCCAGATCTCGTATCTTTGCGTGAACCCGTCATATACATTGCTTCTGCTATGGTTAAGGATCAGGTATTTTATGTCCTTCCATCATCTGATCTAGGTCCAGAAAACCCTCGTTATCTGCCTCGCGAAGTTCTTGCTCGCGACTCATCCCTGGAATCTGATCCAGAAGCACCGAAAAAGAAAGGACGTCCGTCACGGCAGGATAAGGCTAGAAAAGCTCAGTTGGCTCTTGACGGGCTAAACGATTGGCTAGATTCGACACTTGGAAGCTCTGAAGCTCGGTCCGGTCAATTACCCACTAATATGGTGCAGTATGAGTCGGATAAAGCTGGGCTGACTGCGGCTCTCGAAAGCCCGAGTGACCGAGAAGCACTTGAGAAGGCGAATAGGGTCATACTCGACCGCCTGAGGGAGGCGCAGACCCAAAGTGGGGAAGATTCACGGAGCTTCGGAGGAGTGGAACGTGTAGAGCGGGCGATGTGGGAACATACTGGTGTTCTGGGTGGGCTGTGGGAGTGGTCATGACAATTGTAACTACATAAGTCTATTTTTGCCCGTTCAGCTAGCCTCCATCATAATTTCCTCTCTCCTTGTATCATGTCTGCCCCTTCTTCCCTGGGGCCAAATTATATTCGCCAATATTATCCTAGTACTGGCAGTAGTGCGAGTTCAACCGCCAGTCTGCTTCCATCGTCCCAGTCAGAAATGCCCCGGAGGCATCCTGCCAATCGCCAATTCCCTTCAAATAGCAGTTTGCAGTCTAGCTCAACAAGGTCCAACACCCTAAAGGCAAGTGCAAGTAGCAATTCCCTTGTATGTACCCGTTCGGCCACCAAGCCCTCGGTTTGCCTTCTCAGCGCTCCTACAGGGTGACGCAGGTCGATATGGTGCTGCTGCTAGTGCAGGGACTGCCACTCATTCAATATCAGACAAGGTACAATTTATCATACCCTCACTGACCGAGTATTGAATGACCCTGCAGTATTCCCTTGCACCTGACCCTTACGTATGGGGGTCCAATATCTCCCCCGATCAACCTGAGCCAGACGACGATCTTCACAATCCGGACCCCCGGCGGGACCGAAAGCACGATGCAGGTGGATCAGTGCTCACCTACAGAGGACTGGCAAATGTCGGCTGTCTGACCTTGCTCCTTGTGGGACTTGTTACCCTTTTGTGTGTCTTCAGCCCTTAGCTTTTGGTGCCCATTGTGATAATGAAAATATAGTGCTGGCTATCCACTGATCTCCCACTTCACTGCAAGAACAATGTCGATGAATGGAGGGTTCAACCTAGGTGGGATTAATGCGTCTGGCCAGGTTAGTCACATCCAGCTTTGTCTACCAAAACTATATAACCATTACAGATCCCTGAGATACCAGGAAATTGGGGACTTATTGATCTAGATACTCCTAAAGAAGTTTACACGAAGCCCTCGTATTTCGACTCGAAGCAGGAGATGCAGCTCATCTTCAGTGATGAATTCAATACCGATGGGCGGACCTTCTACCCCGGCGATGACCCGTATTGGGAGGCAGTTGATCTACATTATTGGCAGGTGAGTAATGCCTTATCCTACATTCAAACTTCATCCTGATGTCCACTAGACCAATAATATGGAGTGGTATGATCCCGCAGCCATCACAACAAAAAACGGTTCTCTAGAGATCACTCTTTCGCGGAAGCAAACCCACGATCTAAACTTTCAGGGGGGCATGATGACAACCTGGAACAAATTCTGCTTCACTGGTGGTATCTTTGAGGCGTCAGTACAACTCCCTGGTACAAATAACATTGTCGGTTTGTGGCCAGCTATCTGGGCCATGGGAAACTTAGGTGGGAACCCTCCACGCACTACGTAACCTAAAAATGATCATCCCACACAGGACGCGCCGGCTATGGTGCCTCACTCGAGGGTTTGGTTAGCTAATGGTATTTTCGTGAGGTCCTTTGTCGCTGACCGTATTCCAGTGGCCCTATACTTATGATGCCTGTGATGTTGGAACGCTTCCGAATCAAACACTCAATGGGCTACCAGAAGCAGCACTGACGGAAGGTGACCCGACTGAAAATGGTGCACTCTCATTTTTACCCGGTCAACGGCTATCGCGTTGCACCTGCCCGGGTGAGTCCCATCCTGGACCTATGCATTCGGATCAGTCGTTCGTTGGGAGATCTGCACCCGAGATTGATGTCTTTGAGGCTCAGGTAATGTACTTCTCACGTTGTGATCGGGATCGTACTTATGGATTGTCCCGGCAGATCACAGGAACGCCTCTGACGGGTCAAGTCTCACAGTCTGCCCAATGGGCGGTATGTTTATACTTTTTGGAATGAAGTCGAGCATGTACTGAATTGGCGAATCTCTCCAGCCATTTAATGCTCAATACATCTGGGCCAATACATCGGCAAATCTGATAATTCCAGACCCTGAAGTTACGATTCTCAATCCCTACAAAGGAGGTGTCTTCCAACAGGCTACTTCCGGAGTTACCGAAACAAGTAGGTTTTATGTCCACTGCTGATACAGCCCCTTTATATATATATATATATATTTTCAAAGATCAACAATGTTATGAACTCGAGCAAGGTTGTTACTCTGTCTATGGATTTGAGTACAAGCCAGGTATGTCCTGTGTAATTCTTTCCGGTCAACCATGTATGAAAGTTGTGGCACGTAGGCTTTGATAATTCTGTCAGTCCCGTCTGATGACTCTGCCAATGAGGTTATACTAAGCTTTTCGCATTGCTGGTAGTACATCTCATGGATCACAAATGATCAGGTCGTATGGACCTTGATGGGGGACGGCATGGCTGCCGATGATGTCGTGCAAATTTCAGCTCGGCCTGTACCCCAGGAACCGATGGCAAGTACTGTTTCAAACTAAGCATCAACTGCCACCTCATGGCTGATTGTTATTTCAGTATTTGATTGCTAACCTGGGTATGTCGACTAACTTTGGGCCTGTGGACGTTGAGCATTTGAAGTTCCCTACGAAAATGAAGGTTGATTGGATACGCGTGTACCAACCCTCAAATAAGATCAATATTGGTTGTGATCCTATCGATTTTCCGACTCAGGCCTATATTAATCAGTGCGTATATTGAATCTGGTTCCTTCATTTTAGTCCGCTGAATCTCAAGCCATCAGATACATCGAGGCCTACACAAATCCCAACCTTACAACTTGGGTCGACGATTTCAAGCAGCCGTGGCCCAAGAACAGGTTCTTAGGCCAGTGTCCGAGTGTTTGAATAATCACAGGGCTCTTGTGCAGAAGTTATCCTTATTCACCCTCACACAGCATTGGACCATCACACCTCTATAATCCGATCCCACTAGTCTCCCCTTTGCTCTCTGCCTTTAGGGGCTATATCCAACTACGGCCTCTGTCACCTGAAAACTTTCATTTCCCCGTCGATCATTCATTATCGCGCTCATTACACGAGCATTTGGTCGTTGGCATATGTTCACGCGGTCGCTCTCACCCTTTTTTCCTGTTGATATTCTAGGACAGCGGTTCCATGCTGTTCTTTTCTTATCATTCTTTACTTGACCAATGGTTTTAAGTTATTGGAGTAGATATATATTGCCTCCTACTGTAATACAGTTTCTTGGATGCGTGTATGTGCTAAACAGATAACTCACTCCGAGTCAGCTCAAGTCACCCCTTTGGTTGGTAGGATGATAAGCATGAAGAGTTGATGCTCATCCATGAAACAATCACGTAGAATCGACAGTAGGATAAAATAAGACACTTTACATCTATACACTCCAGGGGCAAAATGTCCTCTACGTTCAAATCAATTCGTGGAATCCCATGCATCCAAAGTCTCCTGGAGAGCATTCAAGTTCCGCTCGAGCATGATGATACCTCCAACAGACAATCTCGGAATTGCAATGTCCGCCGTTTCATCTTTTTGCAATTGTTCCTTACTTGGATTCGGATCACGCCTACTCTTCTCGATTAATGCCCTTGATTTTTCTATCACTGCGCGCAGCCGTTTAGCACCATGATAGAAAAATCGAATATCTTCTTCGAGACCACCAGGGGGAATTGCCAGAGCATGGCGGACAAAACCACGTGAAAAGACGTAAGCCTTTTCACTGTATAGCCTTGAATTATTCATGCCTTCTTCAGTCCCACGGAACCTTTCATAACCCGGTTCACAGTACCATCTATGAGACATATAATGAACACAAATGGTGGTGAAGAGCGACCGACGTACGGTTCCTTCACAAGGATAAGGCCCTGTATTGAAACAAATACCTGAAGCAGAGAAGATCGGGCTGGGTTCCAACTTTCGTTCCTGCCGCCTTCCTCGTACAGATTACTGAAAAGACTCATTATTATGTCTCAGTATAGATTCGGCAAAAAAAACTTACGGGTTCACTGGAAGCATCATTAAGGGTTCTTGAGGTCAGAGAAATGTTCGAGGTTATAAACATGACATACCTCTTCCATTTCCGTTGGTCCAACTCAAAAAATGAGCGATAGGCGGACATTTGGGAAAAGTTGAATCGAGTTTCCAATCAATGACAAATGGCGCATCCTCGTAGGGTGTGTTCTCCGGACCAATGATTAAACACCTGAGCAGATCCAGTCTGTCTTCAAATGCCCGGACAACGATTGTATCTACAAAAGCGGTATCAAAACGATCTCTCAATGCCAACTCTTAATGCAGAATCATACCTGGTAGGCCATTTTCCAACGCACGATATTCGCGATACAAACGAGTTATGAATACTTTCCCAGGTTGATCTGGGGGATCGCGATGGAACGCGTGATCCACAGGGGCACAGGATAAGATGTCGAATCGCCTCCAAGACAATTCTTTGACTTGCCCATTTTCCTCTGAAAAATTAATACCAGCGACGTCGACTTTCGTCCGATATTTATGAACAAACTCCTTTGACAACGAAGTTGTACTTGCACCATGGATGGCAGGAGGCTGTAACCTCATAGGTGATGTAGTTGAAGGAGGGTATATCATATGTGTGACGTTTCCTGTACCATCTGCTGGAATATTGTTTACCACGCGTGCTCCTTCAGCAAGTTCATTCCAAATGGGATCCTGAGAAGGCGAAGTAGGCAAAGCAATGGAAAAGCCAATTCTAGGGACTGCAGACTTCAAGTGATCGACATCAATGTCCATCGTGCCATAGTCGATTACGCCACTGCCGTTGAGGCAGGCATCTTTGTCGTCAACTTCGTTATCTTGTCTAATCTCGTCTTCATCTTCCCACCCGCCCTTCATATCCAAGACTGGACACCATTCTCCATCTTCAATTATCGACGTATCATCTGATTCCTCAGAGCTGGCATAGGCATAGGTCTGGCTCTCGAAATCAGCATGGACGAATGCGTTGCCACCAGCCAATTTGCTGAGTCGTTCCGTGGGATAGGTTCTGATGGTACCCTCGACATGCCTCACCACCGCTGTCCCATCGAGATTTAGCTATCAGGCGAGTTGAGTGATAGCTAGAATCAAAAAAGATTGACTTGCCCTTATTACTTCACCAAACCATAGGTATCTCTCATCTCCCGGGGCAGCTTTGTAGAAGTCCAGATTATCGAATCCACCAAAGCTCTCAGTCGTTGCAAGCTCGACACCCAATTCTAACATTTCCCTTCTCCAAGCTGGAGTATGGCTCAAGCCGTCATGTGGTACATCTGGTTCCCTCAGCCATGATTCTATTTCCCCGATTCTGGCGACCCTCGAGTCGGCACATCCGTTTGTCTTTCCAGGTTTATGAATCAACACGAGGTCACTTATGTCGACACCTAGAGTATCGGCCACAGGTGTATGATCACTCGTGAATGGATCTGTTTCTGAACGGTCGAGCTCAAGGAGCGAAACGAGCTCCTTAGTTCCGTTATCAACGAGAAGTACAATTGCCGTTCGTTCGGCTGCATTCACGGACTGAACAACCACGTTGTTTGTTACATCATCCACTTTCCACAAGGCATATTGACCGGGCCTATTTTCACGTGAGGATCTATGGAGTGTCCAGAAGTAAGTGGGTATCAAGACTCACCAACATTCATGCTCGTCTGAATTCAGTTGAGGAAGTAGATCCCGGGCTAACAATGTCTCTGTCACTCCGTCCTGCCACATGATATCCACCTCCGTTTCCGTCTCCACAATCCTATATGTGTTGACTGTATAAGATCCGTGTCCCCTTTCGCCTGGACCATGCTGAGTAACAAATGCACCAATGTCACTTTTCAGACGCACACGATCGCCGACTGACGGTTCCAAGTCCGAGGGTAATGTCAACATCGCAAGCTTATGCAATTCTTTTCCAGCCCAGAACCGTTGAGGACGCTGTCGTTCCTCAATTTAATCAGGATCAAGCTTAACCACGAAAGGGGTTGTAAGCACTATATCGAAAGTTCGAGGAAAGTGACTGACTCACTGATTGATTAATAGCTAACCATGCGATGGCATAGACAATGTGTACAACTCCAATGACAGTATCCGCATGATTCATCAAACTGGATGACTATGTAGTTACAAGGCCCTGCAGCAGGGAGTCAACATTCATGATAATATAACTGTTAGGAAGGCTTACCAATTCCCGCTCACCGATATGCAACCCCGAACCTAGTTGGTTGATCTTAACGACCAGATTATATGTTGTGTCTTCCACCAATACCTCGTCATATACCTGTGAAACAGTGGAACAAATCAAAAGTAAACAGACTGGCTAACTGCACTAACCCCTATAACCTGGAATCAATATCAACAAAAGACGGACAAGACACGAAAGGTAAAAAGTGGACACCTGGCCAATCCAGTTGTCATATGTGACATATTCTCCAACATCAGGCTGACAAGGAAGCTCAAAGTCAGCCTTCGTCTTCCAGCCGGGTATCTCTTTCCCACTGATAGCCTGAGCCAAGCGAGCTTTGACACGCGCGTTAATTACGGTGCCTGGCTGTGGATCATCAGACCCGATACGTTGGCATATATCTCCTGTTCGAAAATTCCTATCCACCATTCGCAGTTCTGGCGCTGACTTGATTTCGGATACTGTAGGCTCGACGAAGAATGATACTAAGAATTCTCCTTCTTCGAGTGGACGAGGGGGAGGAGTTGATTCGTCATAGTCATCCCACCAGCAACTCTGTATTCAAAATTAGCTCCGAAATATTTGTGAGGAAATGTTTGACAATATACTTGTATGACACCAAGAGCATTTGGAAAGGTGCACTGTACGATGTCCTTTGGATAAAGCTAACAAGTATGAGTTAATGAGTATGATATCAACAGAAGTCCTACATGTGTCGAAAACGTTCCCTTGTCTTTGGTTGGCATAGGATAAGATGGATTATCAGAAGCAACAATTGTGAGTGAATGATATATGGGAGGGGATAGAGGTCAGCCACCTGTCCAAACATCTATTCTAGGCTTAGGAGAGGTTATACTAAATTAGTGTGTCGTCGTTTTCAAGGAGTGTAAATATTAGTCATCTCGTATATGCTTCGTCTCCAACTTCCTTTTAGAACATCCTGTCTGAGCACCCGTCATGCAGACGCTTTCCTCGCCTCTACTTTCAATACCTTGGGAACTCATAGATCGTATTCTCTGTAACCTTGACCTCAGGACGCTGTTGAAGTGCAAACAAGTATAACTATCTATATCTATATTTTGCTGTGCCCATTGATTCTGCAGGTCTGCAAAGAACTCAAAGAGCGCATCGAACATGCCAAGATCATCCAGTATACAATAGAGCTTGAGATCAATGGGATGGAGATGAATCCAAATAATGACTGGCCAGTTGCAGACAGTTTAAAGCGTCTAAGGCAACATCAGTCTGGCTGGGAGAGGCTTGAGGGGTCGAATGGATTGAAGGAACCAATCGTCATTCCAATGCAAAGAGGAAATCTTTGGGATCTCTACGGTGGTGTCCTGGCGCAATCGGATCCGGCCGGTCGCTTTCATTTCACGAAACTAACATCCACTTCCTACAATATTCAGCAAGAAGATTGGGAGATCAGCCCAGATACTCCAGTTGTTAGTGAATTTGGCATGGATCCAGGCCAGGATCTTCTGGTCTGGATAACATCCCCAACATCTACTTCCCCAATGCTGTCACTTCATCTTCGAACTCTGAAGAAGGCCGAGAAACACCCACTCGCACGCCATGAGGTTATTTATCATGACCATAATATCGTTAGTCCTGACTGGTTCTACTCTATCAAAATAATGCAAGATTATATCGGTTTATGGGTCCATAATCGAGCACCATACGATTCTACCGAGGATGGAATTTTTTCTCTCTTTGTTTGGAACTGGAAGGAAGGTAGGCTTGAACTGGTGAATGCGGTGATATCTTATCTGCATCAGCTGAGTTCGGCGCTTACGGATGTATAATCTCAGGATATATTGACTCCACACACTACATCGTTCGCATTCATATCCGACAGACACGTTGTTCTGGCTGACCGCTATCTCGCTCCATTGGACGACGTGAATGATGAGACAGAAATTTATCTAATGCTGATTGATTTCAAAGCGGAGGGAGCAACGCGTAAGCCTATAGAGGAAGTACGAAATGCCATCAAGCTCTGTTATCCCACTCGTGCAAACGGTGCATTCTACGAAACCTTTGAACTCTGTTCTGATCCTGCACCTGGCTGGAAGCCTAACGATGACAAAGCACCCTTTTTTGTGGCAGAGGAAAACAGAGTATTCATATTGGTTTTGGCAGATGAAAGAGAGCTGGGCTTTTACCACTTTATACCTTTATCAGCATTCAAACAATGTCTTGGTCGAATCAACATCTCGTCCAGGCAAGAAATGCAATGGTCGGAGTGGGCACCGACAAGCACGCGTCTACTTCAGACAAGTGTCTTCCCTTCTTCTGTCTGGGTGTGCTACACCTTTGGGTCTCGATTTATAAGAACCACAGTGTCCCAACATGCAGGTGAAAGAAATCATGTCGTTGCACAAGTATATGATTTCAATCAGCTGGCACTTCGAAGGAAGGACAGTGAACCTAGGGCCAATTACAAGTGTATCCTGCAAAGCGAATTAATAAGGAATCAGGACTTTATCTGGACAGAGGATGTTGTAACGTCGCTGCCGTATCGGCGCTTTAGCAGGACCCTTCCTGTCGTGGCTTCGCCTCCCCACCAGCATTTGATGTGTACAGCAGATCATATTGTGCTAGCAGATGTGAGTGTAATGATCCCCTTGATATTCCTAAATATTTATAACGCCCAATCTAGGATGGGAGGAAGGAATACTCGATATTCGAGCTGTAGACGTAGAAGGTTCGGCAGCAGTGGGGGAAGCCCCTGTAGACAATGTTTCATGTCGAACGTGTCGGAAATGTCGTAGTTCTGGACCAATAGCATTTCGTGCGCCGGCTGCGGGTTTGGAATAGCCAGAGTGATCCGAGAGATTACATACCAGAAGCCCAAGCAGAGCCAATCGCATATATTTCGTCTGAGAAACGGGCACAGGGCTAGGAAGATCTTATCAGATAATCCACTTTTTTCCAATTACATTTATAACTCATCTATAACTCCTCCGTCTGTACTCCTGGCTACTATGATTCCCCGCTTCCTTAGTTGTAGTGCTGCTTCCACATCTCTAAGTGCTCAACGCTCAGCGTATGCCGTTAGTATTCTCTGCTCTTATATTTATCATATTCCTCATACAGGTATTTACAGACAATACGCAGTCTAAGGCAACCCCCATCAGCTACGCCACCAGAGGGCGACGAACCACCACCCTCTGAGAACGTGAGCGGCTGACCCTGTCCAACTTGACTAGCAGCTCATCGCTGCTACACTTCCAGGACTTTATCCTGTCGATCCTCCGTGCAAATCCGTCGTCTCGAGACACGAGGTCCTACGTTCAATCCTTTGGAGGACGAAGTCCCCAAAAGAAACAGCCTTCTCCATCCCCTAAGCATTCGGCATCTGCCTCCGCTTCAGACGAAATCGTCATACCCCCGCCTCCAGAACGTATTGAATCAACTGTTAAATCAACATCAAACACAAATTTTGATCATCCCAAACCAAGTCCGATCATTTCATCGATCTTAAATCCCGTTATCCAAAGAACTGCACTCGTCAAAGTTCAGGGTTCATTTACTGATGTCCAATTGGATAGCATCAGTCGAGGTCTCGTCTACCTTGAAAAGCTTGGTCTCGTCAGTGTCATTGTCGTTGATAACGATGACCAGCCACGTGGAGAACAAGATGAGCGTGTTGCCATCGTTGAGGAGATTATGCGTGTGGTCAGCAGCCTTGAAAAACAAGGTGCTCGAGCCAGACCCGTGGTTGGTGCTGTCGTTAGGCTCGGACCCAAGCCTGGGGAAGAAGATTCCAACGACTTTATCCCGCCTGAAACCCACACCAACTCAAGCGATCTCACTCCCATTCGTTCCGCCCTCCGCTCCGGTGAAATTCCTGTTATTGCCCCTTTCGCTCTTGACTCCCTCCTGCGTTCAGTTCGTGTCGATGCCAACGACGTAATTGCTGGACTCGCACGTGGTATGGTAGAAATAGCTGCTCTGGCCAAATCACGAGAAGACACGGAAGATAGTCTCTCTGACTTCTCTGAAGAAGTTGACCTCACTCCCCTACGTCTCATGATCATCAACAGGGAAGGAGGTGTCCCTTCATATGCTCGCTCTGGATACCCTCATCTTTTGATAAACCTCACGTCTGAATTCGATCATATCCTCCAGACATTTGAGGACAAGTGGCGTTATACTAACCCAACGGCCCTTTCTAACCTCGCGCTGGCGCGGGCTTGCCTCAGTTATATGCCGCCGACTTCTTCAGCTATCATGGTGTCTCATAAGTCCCCTAGTGCTCTTATTGGCAACCTTATCACAAATAAACCCGCTTTCAGCTCTAGTCTCCCTCATGCTCTCCTCCAGGGAAATCGCAAACTTACCCCACATACTCCTACGCTTCTTCGCAAAGGCTTGCCAATCCAAGTTCTCCGATCCACTGCTGACATTGATAAAGTCAAGCTTAATTACCTTCTCGAGCAGTCATTCAACCGAGAATTAGAAGAAGAAGCTTTCTATAAGCGTTTGAATGAGACACTCAATTGTGTTATCGTCGCTGGTGACTATGCAGGGGCTGCAATTGTGACTGACGAGCCAAATCCTTTGTCCCCTGATACGCCTATATCCTACCTGGATAAATTTGCTGTTTTACCAAGTCATCAAGGTGATGGAACCGTCGACTTTTTATGGGTTGCCTTGCACGATGAGACTTATGGGTTGGGACATCCGTTTTCAGCTAATCCTAATGGCGGACGTGAAGGTGTCGGAGAGGGACGGGATTTAGTTTGGCGGAGTCGTTCCAATAATCCCGTGAATAAGTGGTATTTTGAGCGAAGTTCCGGACATGTGAGGTTAGGACCATGGGTTTTATTCTGGTGCGATGCAGAGAAAAAATTGAAAATTGAGCAAGGCCGTCGTGGCAGTGCCGGACTGTCATATATCGAGGAGTGGGAGAGGGGAAGACTTGAAAGGTGGACGAATGTTGTCACGAAGGTCCCATCAAGTTGGAAATAGCCAGACTCGGGAAAGCGCCTGCATCAGAGGTTGGCAGGCTCAGTCGTCTTCTGTCACTTGATTTTTGCTTCCTTTGACGATCTCAGGGTGGTCATTTTGACCTAGAAAATCTACCTGCCGGTGGTTGATGTATCATCTATTTATTGCGCCTGTGCTCTGCCTCATCACAGTTATGTAGTTGACTGTTTATTGTACCTAGACCCCTCGTCGGACCAGATGATTTTGTTGATGCTCTCATACCATTCTAACGAAACCCAGGTGATGTTTTGACAGTATACACGAGGTTTGTTCTATCAAAAGGTTTAAGCTAGGAGTTGGTAGTGTTAGACAACTCCGTCACCACTATTACGATGAGCTCCAAAATAATATTGATATTAGAAAAGGCCGTCTAAAACTCTTCGTGAGGCCTCAACACCGAGCTGAAAAGTCGATATTCAGCAATGAATAACGATAAAAACAAGTTATAAATTCAAAGTGACGTGCAAAAGCAATAGCAGTGTTTAGAAAATAAATCACGAATGAACGGTGAACAAAATTGAGAATGAGACTTACGAAGGTAGCCGCATTGGCAGGGAAAGCGCGGGCCATTGCCGGTCCAAAGCCCTTCCAGAGAGCACCAATGCCGTCCACAGCAATGGTTTTACGTGCACAATCCATGATGCCTGAATAAGTTCCCGTAGGAGCGGACTGAAGGCGTGATTTAAGGACCTGTAAGGAGATGAACCAGAACCAGAAGTCAGTATCATAGCAGCGATAATAGCAATGTCAAGTGCTCGAGTTCCCATATAGAAGAGAAACACACATCAGGAGGGATTGCAATGGCCCACATGGCAACACCAGCTGTACCACCAGCAAGGATGATAGCACCGAGATGAAGGTCAGCCGGAGACGAACCAGCTGGTGTGAGTAATTTCTTCGTTACTTCATAGGCAGCAAAATATCTGGGTGACCCATGACATGAGCTCTTGGTGAACACAGAACTTAGGATAGACGCACGCAGCGCTTCCGGGTCCATCACGAGCTAACGTGGCGCCTGTGCCACGGTAGATACTCCGAATCCCGCCTTCTTTATAAAGATGCTTGAGAACATCGGTGACACCCTTGTATTTCACCTCCGCACCCCCTTGACCCTGTACTTGGAGAAGCACCTTTGCACGTTCCACTGGTGCGGTAACCAAGGTCGTTGGAACAGCGGAAAGGAAACCTGCTGTTGCGAGCTCAGTTGTTGATAGTGATTGATTTATCCGGTTGGGTGTGAGTGCATAAATCAGTTGTTTGGATGCATCATAAGCCTGTCATCGATACCAATACCAAAAAGGTAATTTGCTAGTGTGGCCATGGTAGGACAATGAGACGTACCCAGAAGGATACAGCAAAGATAGGTGTGACACCCAGCAAAGGGGGTACCATCCCACGGTACATACTATCAAATTTTCACTGAGCATCTGATTCAGAAGCAGGACGTAAGCTGCCCACCCGGAGATACCATCTTTTGCTAGAGTTTTCTTCACGACATCGATAGCGCCCGTGTATGTACCAGGGGTGGCAGTTTGGAGTCTAGTCTTGGTAAGGTCAAATGGATGTCCTGATAAACCATCAGTTCAACTGGGTGGTTATATTGAAAGAGAAAAGAAGATGTCAAAAAAGGAATCACGAGTTTCATTTGTAGGCCAAAAGAAGTAAAAACACTTACCGACCAATACAGCGGCAACACCACCAAATCCACCAGCGATAAATGCCTTGATGTTGTCTACTGCCGAGACTTTCTGCTGCTGCTGCCTTTCTTTGCCCTATAAAGTAATCAGATCCAGTCCGATGTGGCAAAGAGGCCAAAGCCTGACCATCGCGGTAGATTAGGAAGCTTAGAGTGGCAAGAGATAGCAGCAAGAGGGCAAGACGAATCAAGATCAAGTCAGACAGCAGACAGCGGGCTTTCGTGAGTTGTTTGGAGAAATGAAAGAGCGGACGCGGTGCCAGTATATACCACGGGGCTCTGTATCCCGGAGGTGAATGAAACTCGATTTCACGTGGATCCTCCTTAGGATCAAAGTAACGCTCTCTCTTTCGCGGCAACATCCAAACTCTTACAATCGGATGATATCCATTAAGCAGTGCATCCAATCCATTTCTCTAAGCAAATTTCAGAAATAATTAGCCACGAATAATACAGCGTGAAAAACCAACATATTGAATGACATATTACATAGGGTAAAAGCTACAAAGTAATTCAGTCCCCAAAAGAGAAATCAGAATCGCCAATCAATCTTCATCATCTTCCCTTCCAAACCCGCCAACAGGCTCATACGTCGCCTCCCTCGTGTCCCATTTCCAGATGAGACGAACTCCATAAAAGAGCCCACAAATCGCAATGACACCCATCACGCCAACAAATATGGGTGCACCATATGCAACCCACCAGGGCGGTTCATATGGCCATAACAATCTATCAATCAGGATAACACCCCCTGCCGCAGTCGGTGCAAATTGCTCTTGGTCTTGGAAGGAAGAGGTGAGAGGGTGTTGAGAGTTAGGCGAAGATGGCGGTGGTATAAAGGGGGAGCTGGATACGCCAGATTTCGTTGCACGTCCCCAGCTGACCACTGCTGCCCAATCTGCGTCCCCGTTTGTGCCCCTCGCATCTTTGATCCCAACTATGAATCCCCCATCTTCACCAGTCCCTGCTGCCCGAAAGACAATATCACCATAGAAAGAATTCGTCGTGCGAAGGGTGGAATACGTAGCACTGTCTTCCATTGGCAGTGGTTTGTTATTATTTATCACATCGTCTGGATCAATGTTCCCGGGCTTCTTCCCTCCGCCGCCAGATCCGTCACTACCACTGTCCACATTATCAAGATGTTTGAAGGTGGTTGCAACCCAGAAATCAGGGAATGGTGAAGGAATTAGATGCTGCATGACAATATTCTTCAATATCTCGGGATTTTCGAGTAATTCTGTCAAGTTGACATGTTTGAACGCATCGTCACTCGGACATAAGAGTGTCCATCTGATTGAACCAAATACATCACTCCACGGGGAATCATCTGGTGGCGCGGTACCATTCAAGACCCAGTCAAAACCAGCACGATTGACCAAACTTATCATTGTGTTCCCTTTCGCCGCTTTTGCCAATTTACCAATAGTGATTTCAACTGAACGGGGTATGAGGATGTCCGTCAACTCGTGTATAACACCCGTCTTTGTGAGTGTATTACTTGGAATAAGAAGGGACTTCATTCCTGGCCAACCGCCACTTGGACTTATGAAGATAGAATCGTTCGATTTGTGCTCAATCTTGATGTCGCTACTTTCAAGAGTGGAATATGTGAACTGGGAACCGGAGCTAAGAGCTCCGGCATAGGCGATATCAGAAAGTGCATGGTGGAGGAGTACTTTTTCGAGGTCAAGTTTAGCTGCGGGACTGAGAAGGTGGGCGCTAACAAGAAGACCGAGGCGTTTGAAAGCAGAATTGAGCGGAAGTAGGAGAGATGTATGTGGTGTTGTCTTGAGAACTTCGGACTGGCTGGAGGACAAGACGGCAGCGAGGAAGGTGGAGAGGTCAAGGTTCGGAAGGGCAGTAGATAGAGGATCAGATGGTGGTATCAACGGTCGAGAGATGAAATATATCAAGACGTTATTCACTTCGACTAAGAGCAAAGTCAAATAGGTGATGGAGGAAGGTCAGGGAGCTTACTGGGATCACCGATAACATTCGCACCGTCAAAACCAATGCTCGCATCGATATTTCCGCCATCATCCCCACTTACATCGACGGCAAGAACTTGTCGGCCACCACTGAGTCCTTCTTCCTTCAGCTCGGTTTCTAGCAGCATACGATCATGCAACTTCTTTGCTGGCCAATGACCTGGAATGAAATGATATTGGAGCGCCTTTCGAAGTTCTGAGGTTCCTTTCTCTGGAAGAGGGTCATTGCCAAAGATAGAAAATACGTCATCATTTGGTGCAAGGATGGTATACTTAGTCTTCGTATCATGTATGATGTCTGTGAAGTTCACAGAGTGCAGCAACGAGACAAAAGTGGTGCAGTTGAACGCGAGAAGATACTTTTCAGGGGTGATTTCAAGCGCGCCTTCTGGTATCAAGAGGGAGGAAACAAGGTGTAACACGCCGTTGGCAGCGTAGATGTCTTGATGAATCAAATTTCCGGTTGATACTGTTGTGTTACCTTGAGAAGTGGCAATTTCGACAGTTGTGCCGTCCAAGGTCGTAACTAAGAGAGAAATCAGTGGCTCAGTGGTGCCAAGGGAAAGAATATATTATTACGGTTAAGGCCTCCGACAAAGGAATCAGACCATTTGACACCTTCCGTAATGACAGCATGCATGTTGACAATACGCTCCACATCATCAGAAGCATAACCACTCTCGAGATAGACCTTCTCGTATGGGTTAATTTTGTCCCATGCCTCATCAATAGGGAGGAAGAGAGTCAATTCAGAGGTGGAATTGAGAAATTGAACGGATTCTGGTGTGAGAATTTGACGAAAGTAGGACAAAGATCGTTGCGCTAATATGACACTAGCTATCTGGTATATGAGTATGGGTTGGAGACAAATTGATGGATTGCGCACCAAGGTCTGGAGGGGGTTCTAGCACACCGTCAATACCGAATATGACACCATTGCCGGCATTCATCATGCCCTTGACGATCTGAGTGCCACCATTCCGGAACGCATCGACTCCGATTCTTCCCACGTCTTTCTTGTGGGTAAGTACAGCCCGCAGCCGCTGGGAGTCTTTGCCTAGAGTGCCCGAAGGGATGGGCATCCACGGTGGATATGGAGGAGGGTCATGGGTAGGTAGGTCAGGTGGCTTACGGGGATAGAGCAGCGTCTGTAGTGTCTGCAAAGTGTCATTACCAGTTGGGTAATCGGAGATGGAATAGTTCAAAAGATGGTAGAAAAGCTGCTGGCGGAGTTGCTCCCGAACATTGTCGGTGATTGCAGAACCATCATTGTCAAGAACAGATGACCAGAGAGGCAAAAATTGTTTGTGTCGGTCGATGGCGTCATTCGTGGGGGCGAAAAGGGTAGAACCATTGAGACTGTTGAGTGTGGGGATGAGGCGTGCGTGCTGAAAGAGAGCAAGAATGCTCTCAAAGTCCTTGTCACGACTAAGGACGTCTGTGAGTGTTGTCGACTGTAGGGTGATGGACAAGTGTGCTGCCAGGACAAGGGCGAAGACAAGACGCATTGACTGGAGCAATATGGGAATGGGTTATTACCATTGCAGACACCTGCCGATACGAGCACGTGGATGATGTAGCTGATGACCACGTGGACGATATAAGGTGAGCACGTGCTTATCTTCGACCACCATGCTCGGTCTCGCAGCCTCACTTGTCCCAGATCCTCACACCTCACTTGCCTTCCTACCCCTGCTTCGCGAGGTCCTACTGGTATGTTTCCTGTGTATTTTCCTCCTCAATCTCCTAATTTTCCCAGCTCTACGCCTCCGCAGACACTACCGTCGTCCTCCGTGCCCATGACCTTTCCCTTGTTCGTGTCCTTGCCTTTTGGGAGGCATTTCCAGGCTGCAAAAATATCCAAAAAACCCTCTCCTGCATCTCCGTTGACCCTGGTCTTCGGCTGGTGTGTACATAAATTACCAGTCAAATACATATCTCATTGATCGGTTCAGGTCGTCGTTGCACTTGGCTTCCGTCTAGCTGCATGGTGTCTCTCTGGCATTCAGCATGACACATGGCGCATTCACTCCACTTTAACTCTCCCTCAAACGCAGTTGATTACCACCCTCGATAGCAAATCCGGTATTCACGCTGTTTCGTTATTAATGCTCGATCTGATCAACCACATTTCAAGGTTTGTTGGCCATCGGAACACAGAATGGACTTGCGGTCTATACCTCCGTCCTTGAGAACGATCTTCCAACATGGTCCAGGAAATGGCATACCAAGTACACATCCTCCTTCCATACCGTTTGTTTCTAACGCTATATTAGATGCCCTGCCCCTTTTCTCGTGACCTTTGCACCGTCGCTCATGCATATTGCAGCTGTACCCAAAGTATGCGGCTGTTACCCCTACACCCTTCGTCTGATTCAACCTCCTTTCTAATTCCAGAGCAGAGACGTTGTCAGAATATATTCTACTGCCTCTGGCCGTCAAACCCAAGCTATCGGACACCCTCGTCCAATAATTAATTTAACCTGGAGACATCCTCGAGCATCTAGTAGGCAAGTCCATAATCTTCTCATCGCAACAAATCTGACGAGTACCAGAGACGACCTCGTACTGTACACCATCACCGTCGACTCAACGCTCCGTGTCTTCCTCCCTGTCCTTGACTCTCCACACACCCTCCAGCTCCACGCCTTTCTTGATCTCTCCTCTGCTCTCCTTTCCTCCACTTCTATCATGCCATGCCAATCTACGTCAAACGTCTTTTGGCTCGACCGCGAACTGATTGATACCACCCTCAAACATCTCCTGAAAACCTATACTGGAGATGACGATGTTAGAATTCGAGTCCTTAGAGACATCGTAAATGAGGGATGGGATTTATTTCTGCGCGTCTTGGATGATGGGTCTATCATTCCAAGTTCGCTTGCCGTGAGTATCTTGGCTTATCCGTTCAAAAATAAATTAACGGACCTTCCCAGAACATAGATAAAAGGCCTCCAACTCTCCTCCAACAATACACTCTCCGATGCCTCTCTCATCAAAGCCTTCATACAAAAATGGATCTTCCAGCACATCTCTACATCCTTCCAAATGCCCTTGACCCAACAAAACTCACCCTCATCACCTCGCCAAACCCATTGCGTACGTACACCCTATCTCCTATTGAATTTTTCGGTTCTCCTGCTGCTTCACCTGCCCTGTCGCCCAAATCGCCAAAGTTCGCAAATACCAAGAGACCGAGAACTAGTGCTAGCATAAATTCAGCTACGTCGAAATCAAGCTCGTCCGTAGGGCAATTCAATAGGAATCGAACGTACTACGTTGGCACCACTTCCTCTGGTGTTGGCGCGACGGGTTTGGAGTTGATAGCTAGAGGTTCAAACAGAGTTAAGTATGGAGGCTATGAAATTGTCCGGTTCGTCAGGACTTCAGAAGGACATGCGGTGGGGGTCATACGTTCCGGACGTATCGGAGAGATTTGGCGATTGCTTGAGACGGATGAGATAGTGATGAATGCAGAGGGGAGAGGGAGGTTAGTACATGCTAGTGATTTTGAGGACACAGATTTCGTAGTTGTGCTCAATCGCGGTAACTTGAAATACACTTCTCTACGGTCATTGCTAATGAATTTGAAACAGGATATTCATACGTAACATATTCCTCAACTACACTTCTTCTCACTTTCCATGATCATACACAACACGATCACCATCATCAACTTACGAGTAGAAGGATGAATACACTCAGCGTACCGAAACTTGAATTGTTGTTTGCTTATCCTACACCTCCAACCTACGCCTCTCAACAGAAATCGACTGCAGAAGAATATATAGACGAGTCCATATTTGGTATCACACCCGACTTTTGCGTCATACACATTCGAATAGAAAAACGCACTACGAAATTGGTGTTAGAATCTTGTGTGAGGTTACCTGAATTACCATCAAACACGCCTACCAACGGAACTCAGAGCGGAAGCGGAAGTGAAACGAGTTCTGTTTCAACTTCAAAGTCTAGGACATCAAAATCGCCCAATTCAAACAACTCCTTGCGCAAAATGAGCGGCGCATCCTGCCCTCATCTTGATCCTATAAAGAAAATTATTCCTGTCGATCCGATGGCATGGGGTTGGAGTTGGGATCATCATGATGTTCTCTCTTTTCCACCATCATCACCATACTTACACTCAAGGTCAAGATTGAGTAAGAATAGGCGGAATGGAAGAGGAGCTTGGGAAGAACATGATGTGCTATTGAGTGTTTCCGAGTTTGGAGAGCTGAGATTTTGGGTCCCATCTGCGGGACTTTCAGCAACCCGTGAAGCGAATGGGAGTAATGTTGCCGGCGGTGGGTGGAGGTGCACGGGACGAGTGAGGACGGAGAGAAGAGGGTTTAATCGCGCGAGGTGTAGTTCTGCCAAGAAAACTGCTCTGGGTCTGTTTTCATTCAAACTCCCCCAACTCTTTGGAGATTTGACCTAAAATTTCTCCTAGTCGTACCTTCATGCGAGGGTCATGAGCTGACAATCTGGGATTCAATGGAATCAGAGTTTGCATCTGGGTTGGAATATTGTGGTGTTTTTGAGTATGTAGGATCTCGCTTGCCACTGACAATAAAATAACTCTTCGCCGCATATAGTGAACCGATTCTCGACCTCGACTGGAATTCGACGCCTGATATGCAATCAATTCTTGCAGTTGGGTTCGCTCGACATGTTGAATTATTATGTCAACAGCGCATGACTTATTTTGACGAAGGTCCCGGATGGGCCTTATGTCACCGTATTGATATTTCTGGGTACGACTCTACCACATCCTATCACCCACCTATTCTACTCAACAAATTTTCTAATCCCAGATTCACGCCATACACAATAAGCGACTCGATATGGCTTTCACATGGTTCTTTCCTTGTTGGTTCAGGGAATCAAATGACAATGTACGGAGAACCAAATTTTTTAGGTCGAAGATGCATCAAGACGGAAGAAAAACGGAGCGAAAAGAATGATGAAAGTCTTTTTGAGTATGTGGCAAGACAGAATGGGCCATTGGATGATTATCATCCACAAATGTTATTACAGTGCCTCCTGTGGGGTAAGTTACGAAGCCGATCGATATGCAAATTGATACTTATGATCTGAACGACCAGGCAAAGTTGAATTGGTAAAGGATATTGTTGTGAATCTGGCAAAATCCGTTGGGGTGCGAAAGGAGGATGGTAGTGATGCAAAAAGGAGAGGGGGCCGCATCTGGGAACCGCTACCCGTGGAAAGGTTTTTGGAAGATGAGTCCGAATCGAGAGCTTCAACGGTTGTGGTACCAAGGGAACATCCTTATCTATTTACGAACAACTCTCCAGATGAGTCAGTTGCTATAAACATTCTTGTTGGAGTATTGAACTGACCTTAATCCAATAGATCTGCAGAGAAACCTTATTTTTCTAGGTCACTAGTCGAAAGCTTACTGGAAGTACTAGAAATAAGCCCGTTACCGCGTCTCACACCGAATGAACATGCTCACCTACTCGTCTTGATTCAAGCAACTCTCGAGGTAGGTTTTCCCCTCCCCACCACTCCCTTCTGACTCTGATAACTTCAGATTGACGAACAACGCCGTGCACTAGACTCCAATGGCTTACGTTACCTCATTTCTATGCGTTCCTTCTATATCCTTAACCAACGCATAACTTCGCCTGAAAATTCTGCCTCATCACCAACTCACCCCACATTATCTAAGGGGAAAACGATCTCACGATCGACAGGATTTAGGGAGAGGCTGAGGTATAGAGATATTGTTTGGGCGTTTCACAGTGAGAGCCAAGAATTGCTGGTTGGTGCATGTATGAGTGCATGCGGGGGGAAAATGACTTGGGCAAATACGAGAGCACTCGGCATACCTCTTTGGTTGAATTCTATCGAGTCCCTGGTACGTGCTTAGTTCATTCTGCATCCAAGGGCGACCTGACGTTGCGATTTGTCTGTAGAAAAACCATATGGAAGTCGTTGCGAGGAATGAATACATGGCTGGGGAGAACCGGGATCCTGTAGCGTGCTCCTTATTCTACTTCGCTTTAGGGAAACATAAGCTTGTGCACGGGCTTTGGAGACAAGCAGTATGGCATCGAGAACAAGCTACGATGCTCAAATTTTTGGCAAATGATTTCAATCAGGCAAAGTGGAGAACTGCAGCATTGAAGAATGCCTACGCACTTTTGGGTAAACAGCGTTTTGGTACGAATCGTTGGATTTCAACTATGAGAGAAAACGTTCACTGACTGGCCTTTTGATTTACAGGATATGCTGCTGCTTTCTTCTTACTTGGTAAATCACTCAAGGATGCTGTGAACGTTTGTGTTCGACAACTGGGCGATTTCCAGTTGGCCATTGCCTTGGCAAAAGTCGTAGAACAGACTAATGAAGGACCAGTTCTTCAAAGTATACTCAAGTACTCCGTTTTACCTATCGCGTTCGAGACTGGAAATCGGTGGCTTGGCTCGTGGGCGTTTTGGTTATTGCATCGCAGAGATTTGGCGGTCCGGATTCTTTTGGTATGCGTACCATTACCTTCGAGGTATATCAACCTGTTTTGACCGAAATATCAGACGCCATTGCCAGATATAGCAGCAGCGTTTGGTATCATAGTGGAGGAGATCGGAGAACCACATTATGATGATCCGAGTCTTGCCCTTCTTTTCTCTCAATTACGGTCAAAGACGCTACAGACTGTTCAGGGTACCTGTGAGATCTCAGGCCGCTCAGAATTCAACTTCGTTTTGCAAATGGCCCGCGTATTCTGCAGAATGGGTGTGTGTATGATCATTTCATGTCAGTTTTCATGTGAGCTTAAAATGTCCACTTGGAGGTTGCCACGTACTCGCTCTTGACCTTGTTCGCTCATGGTCTTTTGAACAATCATCTATGCCTTACATTCGAGAAAAGACACAAGAGTCCCCTGAGCCTTCAGGACGAGCATGGGACAAGCTGGACCCTTCCAGTCGTCGCCGCCGTTCATCTATCATAATAGACATGGACATTCCATCTTTTACACTCAACGGTACTCATCAGAAGACGAAAACATCACCCATCGTTTTGACCGCTACGGGTATCAAAGAGGGGGAGGAGGAGACTAATATTTTCTCGCGGAAAGCTGGTTTGGGTAGTTTGATGAAGTCTGCAAAGCAGGATGTGCAGGTTCCTGACTTTGATATGACTGCATTTTTTTGAAATGATAAGTGCATAAAGGGACGACGATACTGCCATATTCTTCGGACTATATATACCCTGGTATGATATTGGTTCTGTAGGTGGTCCAGTCCTCAATCTCGTGCGCTTTCATAATACAAAATAGTTGAATTTTTCCCGATAAAATGTTTTGGGGAATTTTTGGGTTCGCTGCACCTCTGATCCGGGTACCTCATATTCCTATAATGGAATCCCAAATAAGCCTATAGTGGGGATTGAATGGCGTATGGGAGCAAATCATGAAATCGGCTTCAAGAACAACACATGGCCTACTTGTAGCTCCTCAGCTCATCACTCTGGCGAACTTCAAATGAGTAGGTATGAATTTTTTGTTGCAAAATCTTGCATATCAGTACATGACAAGCGAACAAAAAAGAACAGTTGAGCAAACGATGAATGAAAAAGAGAAAAAAGTAGAGCGCGCTTCTATTACTGGACGTTTTCAACCTCTCGCTTCTTGAGAACAAGGTCCTTGCCCATGACGCGTCTCCACACATCCTGTACATCCTCAACAACCGTCTCAAAGTGGGATGAAGCATCGTAAGAGCGAGTGATAAAGATGTTATCAGCACGACCGTCGGCTGTGGGAGTGTACAAGGGCTTGATCTCAACGAACCTAAAGAACTGGAATGTTAACACCCTGAAAATTCACGGGGGATGAATGAATGCTAAACTTGTCGTAAATAGAACCAAGGAGCTGAAGACCAGGTGCAATTTCCATTTCTGGCTTGTCGGTTTCGACAATTGTGCTGACAATGGCGATATAAATGTCCTTGGCACAGACATTGTGCGTCGAAGAGACCATGGCAACGTATATATCTGTATACATATAACACAATAACTCAGTAAATTAGAGAAAAAGAAAAAAGATGAAGACTTGCCATTCCGTCTGTTAACTTGATTTTGAGGGATGATGATTTGGGCACTATCTGCATCTTCCGTTCCCGGAATAGGATGTTTCAACAAACAAATCGCACGGACAACTTTATTCTGCTCGACAACCCTGATCTTACCACCTTGTGCCATCTGACCAGCACCAAAGTAGCTAGGATCGCCAATCACATGCTTAGCCTTGACCGTCTCTTTGCCGCATGTGACGCCAGTAAATTTGCCGTCAGCGTCTATCTCGATCTTATCAATGGGTTTGTCAAGCATGTATGTGCCGCCGTAGATGGCGCTCAGACGGGCAAAGGACTGAGGAAGTTCGCCAAGACCGTAGAGAGGGTAGATGTAGGGCGACTTGCCATACCGAGCCATCGATGAGGTGTAGAGAATGATACGCTCATATGTCAGTCGTGCAGATTCGGTGATATAACTGTAAAGAAAAGATGAATGTGAGTCGTTTGTTCGCGCGCGCGCGCGCGAGATGGAGCTAGGGATTGAATGGAATATTGAACAAATGCATACTCGTCATCGAGATAAAGCGCCATAGCATGGCCGATGAAATCCTGAGTACCAGGTTCGAGGCCAAATTTCTCGTATACGAGCTTCATGTCATCCTTATCAAGATCGATGCCTATTTCCAGGTCATTGAACATATCATGCGAACGATATAGGAATATACCCTGATGCGTAGCAGGATCATCATCCTTCCAGTTCTGCAGAAACTCAAAAAATTTCTTCGCCCTCCGTTTCTCGAAAAGCCCCATCAAAGGACTCTTGACAGCCTCCATCTCGGTACTAGGTACCTTGGAGATCTTACCATCCCGATACACAAAACTACCTGCGATCTGCTTAAACTCGAGATATCGTGTCACGTCAGTGTGTACAAGGATCTTGGTGAGTTCACCGGAAGCGATAATGAATTTGGGCACAAGATCAACTGCATAATCTCTGTCACGGCCGAGGTCTGAAGGAGGAGGTTGGTCAGGCCTGAACTTGCGGTATAACTGGTAAAGTTCGAGGACGGTGGTCAAAAATCAGTACACGGTTTCAGATGGGAAAGGTATTGTCTTGCCTGTGTCAAGTTCAAGCTAGCACTGTCTCCACCGTAATAGTCATTTCTATCCATGTGAAGGACCTTCTTGCCCTCGACGGATAAGAGGCCAGAGAGGATACATTCAGCCAAGCCGGTTCCGAGGACGACAAACTGGTGTACGACATCAGCCTAGAGGCAAATTTCCGCTACAATAAGCACATACATCGTATTCCTCATCCATGGTCAAGTCAAGAGATAATGGGTGTCAGTGTCTCTTCAAACCCGGTTCTTGTTGCAGACTGCCATCGATCTTCATGAATGGGGGCACGTGCTTCTGATCATTAGCTACTTTCTCTACTTGATAAGTTATCACAAAAGTGAAGGTATGTGTAAACAACAAAAAAGCAGACGTAGACTACAAGATAGTTATATCGATACTTAAATGCAGAGCATACTTCAGGTCCCCAAGAAGATATCATGTATATCCCAGCCACTCCTTACCAAGAGGTATGACTACAGCCATGGAAATACGAAAGATACGGAGTCGAGATGCGGTTTAAGGGTTAGTTTCGCTTTGTTGTTGCCGTCAGTCTGGTTCCTCGTAACCAAACTCAAATTGTCTGTGTCTCGCTTGTCATTGATCTGGCCGTACACAGCTATCGGAGGATCCTCCTTGCGGCATTTCTCTTCGGAATTTTTTCCGGAGTTTGAGAATGTCTGAGCATGAACGTCAGAAGAAGAAAAGAACAATGATGCAAGTTACAGACTATCTTCATTCCGTCGGTAATACTCTGCCCAGGATTTGATCGATCGTTGTGTGAACTGGACTTGAGTTGAGCAATGTTAAATTATCAGGAACAAGGGGTGCATACTTTCTCGGTGAATGGCTCCCAGCGATCCTTGGATGTCATGTCAAGCCACCTACTGAACTTGGCTGCATGTTTTGCCACCATGTAGAAATCTGCGTCCGTGAATGGGTCACCTTTTTGTCCCATTTCACTCTCTGAATAGTGGTGGATGGGCTTGCCATCATTCTCTTCATCATCATCCTCTTCAGACTTGGCATCTTCTTCCTCTTCCGAGTCGTCTTCTTCGTCCGTTGAGAGTTCTTTATATCGGGGTCTGCGCTTTGTGGGTCTTATAACTTCGGGTTCGTCATCATCGTCATCTTCATCTTCATCTGAGAGGACAGATTCTCCTCGAGCAGCAGCAAGAATTTTATCTGGCACATCGTGCCGATTCGACCAATGAGACGCCCAGGACTGCGCGGTGTGATGGGGTGCCTGGAATACCGTAAGTGGATATGAAGGGAGACCAGAAAGCAACACACCTTCTCGGCAAGCATATTACAGAGATCGATCCTCGTGAGAGAAGGGTCCTGTCTCAACCGCCAGGAGATGAAATTGAGGAAGAATTGCCGGTCCTCCTCTGTGTACTTGTTGCCTCTCCCTTGGGGTATAACCTTTGTTGGGGGGCTCGGTGAGCGAGACGGTGGATCTGGAATCTTGATCTCGGCGTTTGGTGGGGGTAGTCGATCATTGAAGACGGGCCCGTGCACGGTCAGGCTATTCACGGTACTTCTTCCAGTAGTATTGGGGTACACAGATGTAGAAGGGGATGGGGAGGCATGTTTTCGCTTCTTGATGGCAGGAGGCGCGGATCCTGGGAGACGAGCAGGAGAGAATTCACGTTTGATTTGTTGTAGTGGGTGGAATGATTTTGCCCCTGCATATCCAGGATCCCTTTCGAGTTGCTGAGACTTTTCTTTCTGGATGCACATGTTGATCCACGTATCGATGTGGTCCTTGTGATCCAGATAGTAATCTTTCCACAGACTGGAGGAGTGGCCGTTTTTCTGAGAACACGTTCAATACATAGGCAGTAGTACAAAACACAGGACTGACACCATGTAGACCATTGAGAGCATCTTTGTAACTCTCGTGCTTCTTCTTTGCACTGAGCAGAACCTGTACTAGAAGGGGTTCGTCGGCTGCCTCGACTGGCTGGAACATGGCGAGTGCATCCTGGAGAATCTGCTGCTGAATGAGAGGATTGATGCCCATAGTGGACGAAAACTGGTGCATGTGGTTCATAAAACCGGCATTGATAGGTGGCTGCTGGAGCTGCTGCTGATGATGATACTGGGGTATGAACGGGTTTGGGAGGTTGTTGGGCCACGGTGTCTGGTTTGAACCCATGTTGTTTGCAGAAAACTGGGAATATTCAGGAGAATTAGGAGAAAAAGGGGGAGCACCGGGGTGCATGCCATTGAGCTCACAGTGTCCGTTCATGTGCAGCTGCCAGGGGAAGAGTTCTGACAAGAACCCACCAGCCACGTGCTCACCAAAAATAGCCACCCCCCCTTGCTTCTCTACCATGTCCCGTCTGCCACTCCTCTCTCGCTGCCTCTCTACCTCAGCCCGCAGCTCTGCTCTCAGCCCACTCGCACGTCCAGTGGCAGAGAGCATATCGGCTGCATGGAGGGGAACAAGTATGACCGGTGGAACGACCAAGAACTTCATCGGCGGTCAGTTTCTCGAGAGCAAGGCAGACACATGGCTCGACGTATTTGATCCCGTATGTCCACTACAGTCGCTAGTGGTTCAGCACAGTTCTGGACATCCCCACACAGTCAACCCAAACCTTGCTCTCAAGAGTTCCTCAGACCACAGCCGAAGAATTCGAGCAGGCCGTCAACGCCGCCAAGCATGCCTTCAACTCGTGGAGCAGGACCAGCGTACTGACCCGCCAGCGCTTTGTCCTTGAGTGAGTCCGGCGCGGGTTCCCCTGCAAATAAAGCTAACTTTATTAGGCTTCAGCATCTCTTGCGCAGCAATGCCGACGCTATCGCTGGGTGCATCGTTCTTGAGCAAGGCAAGACACTGGCAGGTGCATCTTTTTCCTGATCCTGCCAATAAAGGCCACCAACATGACTGTACAGACGCTCATGGCGACTTACTTCGTGGTCTCCAGGTTGCAGAGTCCGCTATTGCAGCCACGACCACACTTCTCGCCGACAAACTTGAAGGTCCGTATGCTGTATTCGCAGACATGTGTGGTTAATTGAATCGATACAGTGAGCAAGGACATGGACACCTATGTCAGGAAGCTTCCCCTTGGAGTCTGTGCAAGCATCGCCCCTTTCAATTTCCCTGCGTGCGCCTGGTTACTTCTAGCTTCAGCTTATTGCTCACGCACTCTCAAGTATGATACCTCTCTGGACAATTCCCATGGCCGCGGTCACCGGCAATACCCTCATTTGCAAGCCCTCTGAACGTGACCCTGGTGCTGCAATGATCATTGCCGAACTTTGCCAACGAGCGGGTAAATGCGATATGAGTGGCTTTTAACCTTCACTCAAACTATCAATAGGTTTACCTGATGGCGTTCTCAACATTGTACATGGCCAGGTTCCCACTGTAAACGCCATTTGCGACCATCCTGCTATTCGAGCTATTAGCTTTGTAGGCGGCGACCGTGCTGGCAAGCACATCTATGATCGGTGGGCCTGCACTGTGTGAATTTCTTTCAGGGTTGACACCGACCGTAGTGGGACACAAAACGGCAAGCGAGTACAAGTAAGAAACAGGACGTCTGATTCCCCTCTGCGTATTTATTCTCCTTCAGGCAAACATGGGAGCAAAGAACCACGCTGTACTGATGCCTGATGGTATGTTGCATCCTTGCATTCCGTCTACGGCATTTATGTTGGCACAAAAACAGCTAATCAGAATCTTGCTCTGAACTCGATTGTTGGTGCTGCATTCGGTGCTGCCGGCCAGCGTTGTATGGCCATCTCTGTCGGTATGCAACCACAAACTGCCATGCTTCCTTGAGATTGATTCATCATCAGCCATTCTTGTCGGGGAGGCGCGAAATTGGCTCCCTGAACTTGTCGAGCGTGCCCGGAAACTCAGAGTCAACGGTGGTTTTGAACCAGATGCAGATCTGTGAGTTTATCTATGACGTCACCAGATCTATAGGAGTGATCAAATACTATCATGGGAAAAAACAGTGGACCCGTTATTTCTCCGCACTCGAAAGAGAGAGTTACCAACTTGGTTGCTTCCGCTGAGAACGAAGGCGGTAAAATTCTGCTTGATGGAAGAAATATGGTTGTACCAAATTATCCTGATGGTAATTTTGTGGGTCCTACAATTATTAAAGCCGGAACTTCTATGAGATGCTATCAGTCAGTACCCTTAGTTTTTTTGGTTCAGCGTAGGTTAACAATGGACGCATAGGGAAGAGATATTTGGTCCCGTCTTAGTTGTATTGGAGGCAGATAATTTGGATGATGCCATTGGAATCATCAACAATAATCGCTACGGTAATGGCGCCGCCATCTTTACCCAATCCGGCGCAACAGGACGCAAGTTTGAAGTAGACGTCAATGTGGGTCAGATTGGGATTAATATCCCCATACCTGTCCCTCTTCCTATGTTTTCTTGGAGCGGCAACAAGGGTTCCGTACTTGGTGACATTGGCTTTTATGGCAAGAGTGGAATCAATTTTTATACTCAGAACAAGGTATTTTTTTCTTCCATGGTTTGATAGGGAAATGCAGATTGAGAGGCCATTTAGACGACGACGTCACTCTGGAGAGCTGAGGATGCTCTTGGGAATCGTGCTACGACTGCTATGCCCACTCATCACTAAGTGTGATGGTGGTCAAGGTTTTTGAATCGCTGTCTAACAATGTATATTATTGTGTTTGTTGAGCAGTTCTTGAATATTGATCTTGTGTCTTCTTGCTTGCTGGTTTGATTAGCGTCCCACAAGCAAATGACTTTTGTCATGCAGACAAGATCATAACACTCCACCAAGCTCCAGATCAGTGATACGAGTGGACATGTACGAGATTCGTTTGATGACCCTGTATTCTTTCAGTTGTTAAGAAAATATCCTATAACACTAGGGATTTCAACGTGACCTTATTAAAGAATGTGCTTAACAATAGACGAAAAACCCACGTTCGTAAGCCCATATGTCCGAGACCATTGTTGAGAAGGGACATGAAATAGCATACATGTAGCTTACAAACTTGCAAAAAAAAAAATTTGGCCCTGTCTCGTACATGCTATCAGCCAAGAAGGGTGCTGTCATCTCGATCCGAAATTGAAGTCAATGTCGATCTCTCTTCTTCCTGATTCATTTGTTTCTATCACATACAGATCCTACAGTAAATTCATCCTGGTCTACCAAAATTATTTCTGGTAGACAGATAGAGCTAACCTCTTCGTTGGTTCAAGTCTCATATCGTTATAGAATTGAAGACTCGATTATCTAGCTAGACATTCGGATCAGTATTATCGGTCAACAGAGTGTCCAATTCTTGGAGTATGTATGTGGCAGGTCATCTATCTACTACTCAAGAGGTCTATCTGTGATACCGACCACATTTATGCATAATTTTACGCCCTACCATAAAACAAAGAATCCTTAAAATTGAGAACATGGATGAAAGGATGAGTTCTATTGTTCTAGTGATATCAACTTTGCCTTCCACCAACCCACGACAGACATGTATTCGACTGGGCTTATCCGCGCCTGTGACCCCATCGTCAAGGTAGATTTCTACTAGAAGTATTAGATCATGTGGTGGTACCAAGTGTTCGTCAGGACTATCGAAAACATCAACATGATCTTTACAGTCAAAGAAAAGAATTACACACCAGAACCTTCACACCATCCGCCTCTCAACAACGATGATAATAGGGGAGGAGTGACGGGTTGATGGGCTGGTGGATGAAAGAGAGGAAGGAGTCCTGATGAGAGGACTCGCAACAATATTGACTGTCTTAGTCTCTTCTAGCCGAACGGACTATTTCGTTGTTTAGACTGACAAGTTCATGAGTCAATAACACAAGTCGTTTGAAGAATAAAGAACCTGATGAGGGGTAAAAGTGTGAAAAAGCCTAGTCAAATACAGGCTTGTTGTACGTTCGTAGAAGTGGGGAGTTGATACCGTCATCGTAATACAAGTCCCCTTTTTATCTCGATCAAAAGGTACCTCATGGGTGGCCGCATCAGGCGCCGTTGGGATAACGTAATTTATGTGAAAATAATCTGGGTCCAGGGGCTGGCACGCGATAAACCTTTCCGGAGTAATATTGAGGGCCACGTGGTATGGCATACTCATCCCTCAGTTATAGTCATTGTCTTGGCTGCGCATGACAATGCGCACAGTACCAATGGTGTCCCTTTTCAACGCCAGCTGGCATTGCCATTATCCAATCCATTGTCCCCTAATCATTCTCGGCAGGTAGATTTTTGTGAACTATTTAGATTGCCTTCTGTTATGTCATTGAATCCATGCCAAGGAACGGACTTCACCGCTTGTGGTCCATGTAACCAGGACAATAAAAACAATACAGGAGGTATGATGGACAAAATGCCTGGAGGTCTTGTGCCATTATTAGACTGGAAATTCATCCATATCTTCTTCAGCAGTATGGACCATAGCACACCCACTGCTTTTTCCGAATAAAAAGGTGACCCAATGTTTCCAATCTGAACCAATTCTTTAGTTTTCCAATAATCTATGGACTTGAACTCGATGACGGGTTGAATGAATTTGATCTTGACAATGAAGACAACAACGACACTAACAACTCTGTGGCTAGTGAATGCCACCACCTGTGTCCACCACTGATTCCATTGTATTTCAACTCGATGCTCATCATGAATGACAATTTAATGTCACAAAGTTCAAGGCCGATAACTCATAGACTTGTCAGTGTTGATGACGAAGTTATCCACTTGACTGGACAGATGAAGACTGCCAGTGCAAGTCCCTGGCCTTTGGACAATGACTTTACCTATTTCCTTACCCATAAATCATCTTCCTCCCGCTCACTATCCTTGTTCTGAACTTGACTTTGATCTACATGTTGATTGTCCAATGTACAAAACCAAAAGTCTCTTGGCCCTGATTCCAATCTAAAATTAGGTAGAGATCTAGGAATGACTCTACCTTAGCCATGAGTAGAAGTCTACAATCAGCGTTCAAGTGAGCTTTACTTGTTTTTAGGGACGGAATCGGTCTTCTAGTACGTCAATGCCCTCTACTTTTTCAAAACGGTATCAAGGAAAGCATTTGAAAGTCGAGTTACTTGTTGAAACACGTTCTCGAAGCCATCCTTAGGTTTGAAGTCATTTCATCAGACTTTGCACTGATATACAACAAACAATACTCACTGTACCACCATAGTACGGATCGGGAATAGGCTTGTGGTCGAGATATGATCCCCACAATCGGACTTCTGCCGTGGCATTGAGAGGTTTGATCCTCTCGAGATCACGAAGGTTGTTCTTGTCAGAGGCGAGGATATGAGTGAATTGTGTAAAATCGGAAGTACGGACTTGACGTGCGACGCAGATGATGGGCACTCTGTGCTTTATCCAATGATGTTCAAAATATGCTTCAGAGATCCAGACAAGAGAATCAGGGCACCTTTTTGCATACATTGATAGTACTAACCACGAAGAGAAGTTGCTATCAGTCGCGGAACTTCTATAAAGAGTGGCTCCAAAGTACGCACCGTTCATCGGGTTCTTCACCAACATGATATCCAGCTACACCTGCACTATCCACCTTGATATCGAGTCCACGTCTCGTTGCAATATCTGTAAGAACCGCTTCTCCCATTGGGGAGCGGCAAATGTTGCCTGGATATCACCCAGATATTTAGTAAAATTTAGTAGAACAAATTGAGAAAACAGCGCGTCAATGATATACATTGAGCATAGAGCCGTAGATGATGTACAACGCTCACCTAGACACACCACGAGAACCTTTAATTTTGGTTGCGCCGACATAGAATAGAGGAAGATCAGTTGATGAAGCCAGGCTTAATGGGGACACTTTTGGTAAGAGAGTTCAAAATTTTGATTGACCGGAATCGTCTCGTCAAGGTATAAAATTCGTTTGATACAAATCCCAAAGCGTGTACTATTGCCTCGCCTTGGTTCTTGTGTAGTACCTGGCAGCAATCCGAAGCTTCTCGATACATATCCGATATACGCTATCCGACTTTTTCACGAGAAAACGCCCTCCTTTGTATTGGTTTTCAATCTCACCGGTCATACCTAATTGATAAAAAGATGGAGACCAGTCTTTACCTCGACGCGCTCATTGCTTATCCAGGGAGCACTAAGCCCCGAAGAGGGGCTGAAATCAAAAAGTTCTTCCGTTGGAATTGACCTTATGCTCTAAAGGATCATTCTCAAAGCCCTGCCTTCCGACAGGTCCAGTACTTGAATACAGTCTCTGGGGATGTGACACGTTCCGTGTCCAACCTCTCACCTCTTTGCCGTGGAATCTAACTTTCCTCTCCCTTCTGAGCTTAAGTACCATTGCGATCTCCAAGAATGAGAGTTTTGATCAAAGCTTTGTCCAGTTCCCGAACATGAGCAATTCTGGGGAATACCCATGTTTCTGATATTGTCCAAGGGCCTCGACACTGACATAGTCCAAAGGCTGATTGAGCCCAGCCGAGAAGGGAAATGTCCTTTCTTCAGCTTTGGAAAAAAAATCAGATCTTGTGCAGGTCGATCTTTTGCTTTCATATCTAAAATTGGTTTCCTATGGAGATTGATGATGGATTGATGATGAACCTATGCCAAGAGTCGTCCACTGAACACCTTGAGTACTGAGATAACAAAGGACTCGGATTTGGCTTGATAGATATCTCAGGATGCATTGGAAGCTCCAATCATTGAGCTACTCTATCAGGACCATAGATTATTCGACTACTTTGGCTCGGGTCCTTGTTCTGAGTCTGAGACAAGTGAACGTGGGAGCTTTGTATCCCAAAAGGTATGCTCGTAATTAAGAAGTGGGGATTCTAGAGTGAGTTACTTAGGGGACTATCGTCATCTCATTGAATTTCCCCACCACATTGGCCAAGTCATGCCCTCTCCACCCATAGCAATTTTTCTGACAACTATCGCATCACAAGCCGCCCTACGTCAGCGTCAAGGTATGCTCTCTCGCCTTAGCCAACGCGCGGTACGAAAGAGGTTGCTTTTAAGGCTGACTAGGACAATAGAATATCTTCTTCGTATTCTTCAAGTGAAGAAGATTCCATTCACATCTTATGACCTTGCTTCAGATGAAGAAGCCAAGAGACTTTGGAGGCGCAAGGCACCAGCCGGTTAGCATCATACCCCTCGCCTTTAGACGATTCTTTATCTGCTATGTCACAGACAAACAACAACTGCCTGGAATCCTGGTAGGCGGAACTTTCCCAGGGGTATGTTTATGACCCTCTCTGCCCCTCTATGTCACTCAAAAATATCTATAGACCTTCCAGGACTTGTATGTTCTTTTTCACTCTTGAAGCAAATCGTGAATTCGATCCACATTCATGGTAGCGAAGAAGCAGTGGAATATGACGAACTCAATACATTCTTCCGTCTCTCAGAGACATGGAACGTAAAGGAGGATTCTTTAATGGCTGAGCCCAAGCTTCCGGAAGCAAAACCCATCGGCGTTCCAGGAGCAATGATGCCCTTGCAAATGACTCCAGACCGTTTGAAGGAAAAGATAACTGCACAACCTCCCAAGTCCCCACTGTCTGGTGCTGGGGGCAAAAAATCGATACCAGTGAATAAACGAGCAGGTGAAAGAGACTTGGGAGACGAGTTGAGAGGGTATGGGTTACAGGGCGTGAAAGTGACAGATGATGAATTGTTGGATTTAGTTAAAGACCTGGGGCTGGATGATGATGCAGCTGGTGATCTCGTCAAGGACTTGGGTGGGAGTGAAAGCAAAGCAAGCAAAGAGAAAAAATCGCAGGAGCCAAGTGTGCAAGCGGAAGAAGAGGAGGTCAAGGAAAAGCCGGAGGAAAAGAAGGAAGAATCAGCAAATAGTTCTTAGCATGTATTGTACCCAGGGAATGAAAGCTTATGGTTAAGCACGGCAAAGACTGAACGGTGGATGGGAATCTATCCTCAGAATTGGATCAACGTTGGTCTTCATCATGTTGGTGCGAAGTTCGTCTCCTAAGCTCGTCCCTTGGAACCTCTGTAGAAGAGCTCATCGCCTGTGCACCGACTTCGTATCTGTCTGTCGCAGTCACAGAGGAAGGCATCAGTGTGAGTGGGACCTCGTCAGAGCTCTCCCGGGCTTTCGGCACAATCTTCATAGCATTTCGATCAGACATTTAGGCTAAATCCGTTCGAGGCAGTAAAGGTATTGTACTCACAGTTCGCAAGGTTCCTGATAACCGTCCGGTGATTTTGGACCTTCGTCTTCGTAAAGGAATACTATGGCTTCGCGGGCGTGATGAAAGAGATGGTGGTGGTTCAGATTTGCTAGCATTTTTGGTTTGACGATCGGAATTGACTTCATCTTTAGTTGTAGATAACATTAGGGGGAGTATGCAGGTACTGATGATCAGAGAGAGGATAAGAAGGAAAATGCACGCAGCAAGCGTTGATGCAACAAGCGGATGACGAATTGCGAGTCCACTGAGATTTGATTTGATCAGCCCAAACATCGTTAGTGAATAGATTGGATTATGCATGCGCACCGAACACCACGAGGTATCTCTCTTCCGCGGAGTATCGCAGATAATACACTAACTTCTCGTCCTTGTCCGTCACCTAGGGATCTCCAGCCATCCCTCCGACCAATTTCGACAAAGGCGAGAACATTTGACGTCTTTGCAACAAAAGAACTCATGATAGTCATATCAAGGTCAATGGTACTAGGCGTTCCAGATAGCCATGATGATTTTGGTGCGAGCACGAGAGCCTATGAAAGTTTTTGAGTACAGTTGCGGACGTGAAGCAGTATAGGCCTACAGGACGACTCGCCATTGCAAGCGTCTGATTCGAGGGGGTCATGAGCGCAACAGTGGCCATAAAATTCCCAAGGGATATATTGGAGTCAGAGATCGGAAGGCGCATATGGAGAGAAACGTCGTAAGGTTGAAATGCCTGTATTGCGGGAATGGGAGCCAATGCGTAGGGTACAACGCGTTCGCTGCAGGAGTCAGTGTACCATGGTACCTACAGCTAAGCCGAATATCTCACCCGTACTGTAAATACAGTGGAACTTCCCAACCGAGCGAAAGACTTTTCCATACCATCCAACCCGCAAACACAGACAGACAGACTGCGAACGGAATCAAGAACAGGCAGACGAATACCGGAACCAGCTGGAGTGCTACTGGGCGCAGAACAGACACATCCTTCGTAACAATCAGGTTGAGGAAATTCAAGGGAACGGACAGGAGGGAGGAGCCAAAGTTCCTGAGGAATCCCTGTGGCCTATTGCGACTAGGCCTCATGGATGGAGAAATTATATTTGAGTCTTCTGCGTTCATGGTGGCTTGGTGAGAGGCCGTGGAGAAAGACTCTAGAGTGCCAGAGACATGGCACGTTAAACTGAACCTGGATCAGGTGTGATGAAAAATACTTAGGTCCCGTAGTGTTACCTACAAGTCACTTCATCGCTGTGTATGTTTCTTGGAATATCGTCTGTGTGGCATACCGTGGATGGTTTTGTTAAGTAATTATGAACCCAGTCGGAGCATCCCTTAATGCTTCACTTGATTAAAACTAAAGATGTATACAAGTAGCTGGACTCCAATACAATTTTTTAGTGACTATTTCTTCATGGCTTGGCAAGACCACATCTTCATCATGCAAGTGCATCACTAAAAATTGTATTTATCTTGTTTTGAAGTCCAGCTACTTCTTGTATACATAATTTAGGAGCAACCTATCCCTGATCCTTATATACATGACGCATGTAAATCCTCTGATGAAGCTTAGATCCTGCCTCTTCAATCGCCTCAATATCCTCTTTGGTCAGGTCTGGAACATGCTCCGTGTCCAAGAACTCCTTGATCCGGGCCACCTTTGTTGAAGTGCTGCTCTAAACCTCAATCATCACTCATTAACCGGATATGCAGATGACGCACGTTATCACTACTGCTCCCTTCTGCAATAACCACTTTGTCAGAACCTGGCCTTCAGTAAAACGAATGTTGTGCCTATGTTCAAGTTGAGCTCGAATTATGGGCAGAACATCCTTCAATGGTCCGTTTGGAACACGGGCGAGGGGAGTCGCACCGCCATAAGAGGCAGTTATGATTCCATGCTTTTCGCCGAATTCAACGACAGGTTGTGCAGCCTTCCAAACGTAAGGATGCAACTCAATCTAGAAATCTACCATCGGATTGTTTTCACTTGTAGGATGATCTCTACCAACCTGGTTCACTGAAGGGATAATCTTCGCACCTGGGAGGATCTCCTCCAAATCACTTACTTTGAAGTTGGACACTCCGATAGACTTGGCAAGTCCTTCATCTTTCACCTGTTCCATTTGTGTCCAGATCTCCTTCAATCGACCTTCCCTTTGGTGTGGGGTAGGGTCGTGGATAAGGAAGAGGTCAACATAAGTGAATCCAAGTTTCTTCAGTGATTCAGTGAGAGCATCCTTGACCGTCTGGTCTCCAGATAAGAGGTGCAACTTGGTTGTGAGGAACAATGAAGAGCGCGGCGTTCCCGAAACCCAGATACCTTCACCCAGTGAGTGTTCGTTTTGGTATCCCTGAGCACCGTCAAAATGAGTGACGCCAGCCTCGATAACCTGGGAAACTAATTGGGTGACATTCTTGTGATAATGGACAGAACCTGTGCCAAATCCCAACCATGGGATGTCGTGACCGTCGTTGAGAATAATGCGCTTAGACATGACTGGAGATGATCAGATTGTCAATGCCAAAAAGGGTTACCGTGACTGCAGATCGGACAGTGGGATTCAGCTAGGCCATTGATGTACTCGTTACCTGAGTCAATGGATAACACGAAAGTTCTATCCTTACATATAACTCCTGCTCTGGATTAGGAACACTTATGCTATAAAAATCGGGAGAGATCATCAAAAAAGCCGGCCCTAAATCAACTTTCTAAAAAATCGAAATATTGTACTGACTTCTTTCATCTTTTAACAACTACTAGGTACTGTCATACCACATGTTGGGCTGCTTTGTCAACTGGCATTCCTTCATCACAGTAACCTTAGAATAATTGTTGCACTCTTTGGCTGATCATAGGTAGTAGTACCGATGACTGTAATCAGTCACCTAGTGTATCGACAGTACATTTTCTTTTACGGCATGACTTTTCAGAATATATTTCGCTTGTTTACTCAGAAATGGACTCCATCAGACTGAATGAGTTACTGGGGCTGCGACCATCGGAGCCTGCTATCTCCCAATACATCGACTCGTTAGCAGAGGTCGCTGAGACCACAGCTTCTAGTCCAGATGTCAAATCCTATTCTGATGTCGTATACTTCAATTTCTACCCTCTCGGCATCAGCCTCCTTTTTGTACCGACGAACGGATATAAACCCAAGGCTGGACTACGTCTGGATGGTCTGCAGCAGGGAGACCTCATCCTCGATAGCATTGACATCTACAATGTCCCAAAAACCGATGGCGGCGAATCTAAGCCACTGCGATCAGAACTTGCTTTCATGATATTCCCTATCTCACCGATTACCCTGCCAATAACTGCCCAGTTGGAAGATAGTGACGGGAAGCCGCTTGTAAGGCCCCCGTGTATAGATGTTACGTCAGAGTCTACTGGAAAGGATTTGGTGCAGACTTTGGGAGAACCAGACAGGAAAGGGGGCGGGACGGGGCCGTCATCGGGCTCTATCAATATCTGGTGTGAATGGTCGAAGGACGGATTAATGGCGGAATTTGGTGGAGCACAGGGAAAGGCATGGGACACAGGCAAGGATGCAGTGTGGAAAGTTATCACACTATTCAGACCTGGGATGAAACTGTCATGAACTCTGATAATCCATGTGATTTAACAAGCGTTCCCTAAACATTGCACTATCATGTCTGTTCCTGCTGACTTTACCACTCTCGACATTTCGGGACAGTTCACTATGGTTTGTCGTCGTCTTTGCGACCCTAAAACCCCAGAAGGTCTCACCCTCCCCTTCAGAACAAATCCCTAACGAATATGGATGAGACGGAAGCTATTCTCACCCTCCAAGGTGTGGGTTGGTTCCAACGCAAGGCCATTCGCTATGGAACAATTACTCTCCACATCAAACACTACAAAGTCGATCCTGAGCAAGGTCAGGGAGACCAGAAGATTGAAAAAATCGACATCGATCAAACTATCACTGGCGGAATCCCAGGAACTTCAGAGAACAGAACCCTGATTTGGAAGGAGAGGGAGAATGATGACCATATCTTTGGTCCCGTCATTGCCAAGTCGAGGCGCGTCAGGGCTGATGAGCTTGATGTCGAGTGGTTAAAAGAGGGTTGGACTGACGATACTTATGAGCATGGACTTATTCAGGCCTTGGCACAGAGTGATACTCCCAAAAGTGGAACTACGTGGATTGGGAACCAGGTCAGCTTGTCATGAATACACACGAAGGACATTTACTGATCGGCTTCAGACCTGGGGCATAGAGAACATCAACGGAGAGAGGAGATACACTCGCCATGTTGATTTCACTGGACCCAAGGGGGAGAGCGTGCAAACTAGACTCGTCTATGACTACCGTGAGATCCTGGATTTATCTACGATAGAGCTGTGCTGATGGTCGCCTAGTGGGACATGTTTAAAGAAGTAGAATGTTAATGGTTGTGTTCTCTTATTTGATAGAAAGTGATGGAACACCCACGTCAATACTTAGCTTTGTGACTGATCGTCGATTGAACCCCTTTTTCTCACCTTTTTGACAATACTATGCAGGAGTCATCTATAGCAAGTTCATCAGCATCTCCTACATCATTTTTGCTTCGAGAACGTGATTCTGGCAAGCTGAGCCCCGACCATCTCACTGCAACTTCCGGCGAGTTGAGAGCGATGTCAGAAATTGACCAGCCGTCGTCACGGTCAACAATGTGTCAGAGAATGTTCACAAAATCCTCGGAATGGGTTGCATCCCACCATCCAAGGGCATATTCGTCGGCCAAACAAATCATCCTGTACGTACGAGGACCTCGGCCAAAGGAGGATCTACCGTGTATGTTGTTCCCACCATGCCTATCCTCTATCTGAACCCTGTCATATAGCAACAAACCCTCTGCTCGACAGGAAATATCGCCTCCGTGATCACTATATATCTCTTTCCTTCGAGTCTACTCTACTCAAGTTCACTCGTCGTTTCTCTACACCCTGGCTGTTCGTTGTCCTTGCCGTGGCCTACATCATTGGCTTTGCATTTTTCGCACGGGCACAATATTTCTTCACTCCCGCTGACTCATTCGTTGGTTGTACTTCAACTTATTGGCTTGCCAAAGACGGGTGTGGGTTGGATGGGGCAGGATGTGGACCTTTTCAAGATGATAGTCCTTTCGACTTTCGATGCCCAGCACAATGCGACAATGTCATCTTGCAAAATCCCCGGACGGTAGGAGATGAACAAATTGCGTTTGTACCATTGATTGTTGGTGGTGGAGATACCAATCAAACTTATCGCGGAGATTCGTTCATCTGTGCAGCTGCCATCCAAGCGTACGTACTTTCTCTGGCATTAAAATTACTCTAATATATCGATGATCAGTGGTGTAATTTCACGGTCAACAGGCGGTTGCGGGTCCCTCCAGCTCACTGGCAATTTCACGAATTTCCTTCCAATGATGGCAAACGGGCTCACGTCTATCGGTTTCCCGAGTGTCTTTCCTTCCTCCTTTCGTTTTCTTTCAACGACTTCTTTGTCTCACTGCGATGATCTCCGTGACGATGCTCTTGCTTTGAATATCCTCGTGACCTGCGCCTTATTCCTTGTCCTCCGACCAAAGCCTATTGTTCTCTTCTGGTCACTGGTATGCATTGGCTTCTGGCATGTCATATTGTTCTCGCAACCCACAGGGCCTCCACCCAAATTAGATGTCGCTTTCCAGACATTTCTCCCGTCCCTATTTATTGCTTATGGATTCTGGCGGGTTGCATTTCGTTTTGTTCTTCCAAAATTTGCAACCAAGGCACCGATCGAGTCTTGCATACTCTACTTGTCTGGATATTGGGTGGGAATCCTCTACAATCTCACCATTGATAAAATTCCTATATCGCGCCTCCTCGTGTCTGACATCAGCAAACGACCCGGTGGCTTAGTCGCTTTCATCATCGTTCTCATCATCGTTATTATCCTGGTCATTAACCAAGTCAGAGTCATTCGGAAAACCGGGTGGTTGCCGTATTATGCAATGTGGTATATTTGTGGCGGATTGTTGATCATGATTTTGGCGCTTTTGCCCGGCTTGCAGTTACGGTTGCATCATTACATTATTCCAATGGCGCTTTTACCGGGGACAGCGTGGCCGACCAGGTTGAGTGCTATCTACCAGGGGTTACTTCTAGGCATGTTCCTGAATGGAGGTGCTGCATTTGGGTTTGATTCCATTTTACAGACTCCAAGTGACGTGAGTGGTTTCTAGGATCTGGATCCAAGCTATGTCGTTGTTGACGGATATGACAGTTAAGACAGGATGCAACACTAGGATCAACATTACCCGCATTCATGACAAATTCCACCAATTTTAATGTCAGTATCCCTCTGGTGAATCAAACCATATCTTGGTTCGAGCTCCCAGACGGATGGGATGGTTTTGAATTACTTGTGGATGATGTATTGAGGTACTCAGGGACAGCTTTAAATTATTCATTGGCAGCTTTACAGGTGGGGATCCCACACTTCTTCCGGCTAGCGGTAAGTCAAATTCCTGTGTTTGATGGCACGATCATAGTGTTCATCATAGTTCTAGCTTACGTCTGATGGACAAACGGGTGATTTTACGATGCCAGCAACACTGTGGCCTAATGGGACTTGGGCAGATCCAAGTCCCGGACCATCGTATTAGTGTATTTAAATCATGAATCTTGATGTTTTGCCTGTGCTTGCATTCGCTGATTGTGTATTTTTTGTAAAATGTATATTCTCGTAGTCTGTAATAGGTAGTTTCTATTCAATCCAATTCCCAGTGCATTTGGGCGTGACGAGCCCTTGTCCATAAATGGCGGGAACCATTGAATATCACAGGTACAGTCTAATACCATCCGAGGCAGCAGTCACCAAAAACCTCCTATGTTTACACAAGGTCAGGGTTTAACCAAATCCTGGCCACGGTCAGTAGACTTTGACTCTACTTTGGAATATTGGTCAAAGAATAAGACCATCTCTTAATATTCAATGTAGTGGAGATATTCCATCTTATAAAAATCTATGATCTGAAAATGGCTATACAAGTTATCAATATACAACGGGTTGAGACAAGACTGATTGCATGTTTTTTCATGAGTTTTCACCCCTACCTTTTTCTGTGCCATATTTAATTACAGCAATTTTTACCCTTGGGTCAAACATAGAGCATATCCTCAAGGGTAGAATTAAGTCTTGACTTTTGACTTGATTTTCTCGAACCTTTTCCTTGTCAATTGAGTTCTCTATTCACCTTCCCAATTGCTAGTCCTAAACATCACAAGAGTATTAATAGTCATCTCAGCTACTGGTATTGACCTCCTTGTTGTTCTTATCCAAATTCACCAGTTGAGTATAGATATGTTACAGCGTGATTCACTAAAGGAAGACCCAGGGTAAGGGACAGAGTAGTCACTGATCTTCTCTAGGGTTACCCTCGGTGGCTCCTAGGTAGGAATTAGTCTTCGGTCAATTCCTGCGTATATAGTGAAAACAATAAAAGTCACGAGTAGGGGTGTGGAGGAGTGCCTGATCGAGTATTGTGTTCACACAGGGTCGCAGTTGGGCTCATCCATGCGGCATTCTACTAAGGTTTGCTCTCTTAGAATAATCTCATTATTCTTTTACAGTGAAGCCATTAGTGTGATCTATAGTGAGTTTGTCGAGAAGCTACTTGATCCGTTTAGCATATTGACATCAATATTCGGAGTTTACGTCATCGAAACCTGTGGAAGTCGATGACTCCGACATAGCCCAGCCGGAGTGCAAGAATTGATGCCTAGGCACACTGGTCTGTGCACTGGTAAATATAAATGCGGACACTACAAAGTGTTACTTGTCTCGGGTTGGCTTCCTCTCAGTTGGGCCATATTCTATCATGACGGTAGACGTAGTCCTCAAAGCCGTCTTGGTACGACCAGAGTATCGGCATGAAGCCTTTAGAGCGCCAGTCCGCCCGGAGACCAAATGTGCTGTGTTCGAGAAGTACTGGCGTAAGTCTCGTTTCGCTTTATTTCCAAGGCCATCAAGTGACATACGCACTACGCATGTCGAGCTAGTCACATCAACATGTGCCTGTGGCCACCGTGGACACAAAACCGAGGCCTGCGTTGGAAAGTTGTCACGGTTCTTCTTATCTTCTCTTGGCCCCTGTCACATCCAAGTGCTAGCGAGCTAATTTCTTCCAGATTTTTGTCGTACAGACTTTCGTTACGACGAGTGGCTGTGTCGCATCTGCGACCGTTTCTCGCTGAACACTGATCCCTCAGCAAGGCCGATACTTTATCGTAAACGGCAGGCTGTTGAGCACGAAAAAACCCCGGAACATAAGGGTTGCCTTGAACGATTTCACAGTTTCTTAGACGGTTATCCTGAACTATTGGAGAAGAACAGGCGATGCGAAATGGGTCAGAGACCGGGGGCCGGTGACCCATTATCCTCTGATCAAGTTTACAACCATTTGATGATGGAGATGCCAAATGCGAGGAACGGGATTAACTATGTGAATCAGTTTGTGAGATTTTGGGTGCATGATGTTGCAATAGCACTTGAGGAGGAGCCTGAATCTGCGTCAGAGCAACTGGATGGATTGTCCCCGGACCATGGGACAGATCAGAGTCGAGATAATGGAGAGCACGCACTGCAAGCACTGCAGATGGTCCAGCAGCGGCACAGGCGCCGGACATTTGAAGAATTTCTCGAGGGTATTGTGAACGAACTGGATGCCTGGGGATCCAACAATGCGTATGGAGACGATGGCTGGGGCATTGGCGATGGTTGGGGCGGTGGCGATGGCTGGTACGGGGGCGGAGGCTGGGGTGATGTTGTGGATGTTAAAGAAGAAAAACAAGCAGAAAACATAGCTGTGTCTGATGGGGACGGTTGGGTCGTACAGAAAGGAAGAGACAAGGGGAGAGGAGGGAGAGGAGGAAGAGGAGGAAGAAGAGGAAAACGCAGGGGAGGAGGAGGTTCCGGACCACAGCAAGGCGGAAGTAGACGCCAGCGACAGACGAAGAAAAATGATCACAAAGGGGAAAAGCCGCCCTCAAAGAATGGCCAGGCTAGG
>Ga0153946_1000002_pt1 | contig 73604 bp, 104 predicted proteins | sample TSNJ030MetaG_FD_104751 | JGI IMG/M metagenome (GOLD analysis project Ga0153946, IMG submission 104751) | Attine ant fungus gardens microbial communities from New Jersey, USA - TSNJ030 MetaG | ecosystem: Host-associated > Fungi > Mycelium > Unclassified | place: USA: New Jersey, Wharton State... | reverse complement strand
GCACACAAGTCAGTTGTGCGTCAGTTGTACATGCTCTCCAGACTCCCACACCCAATGAAATAAGCCGCCTATAGACTGACATATGAGTGATGCGTAACTACAGAGGTCTTACCAGCTGGTAGTGGGGGTAGTACATCTCTACACGTACCATAACTGAAGTTGGTCATTTCCATGAGATATTGTGCCAGAATCTGGCCTTAGGACATCTTTCAAGAGATAGACAAGTTGCGGCTTTGGCGTATATATCATTCGACAGGTCTGATCTGGTCCAATTAACTAGTAGCACGGATACCTCAATGCCTTAAGACAATTCGTCAAAACACATTGAAGCTCAATATAAGAAGGAATTTCTACTTGCAGAGTCCTACGGCGGATCCCTGACCAGCAATCAAGGGCAGGGAATCTGTAAAACACGGTTCTAAAGATGTGTTCTTGGGCAACTTCCCAAGGTACAAGAAGGCAGAGACTGGACTAATTCATCCGCAATTGATAGAACATCCCGCGTATTTGGACGTAAGTGAGTTGGGAGTGGGAGGTTGGTTCCGTTGAAGACCGATGCTATAGGCCAGGACAATTCGATCAAAGCTTCGTTCCCAGCTGGTGACTAGTCAGATAAAATACAAGATAGGAAAATACAGACTTCCTGTCCGCACATTGCATGAGATTCTTTTTGACAAAGGCAGTGGCCTCATTATAGAACCCTTGTTGAGGATCTACAGTTGATAAAACTAGACCTGCAGCACCGAGAATGAATGGGATGCAGAGGGTCATTTTAGTGCTTTGAGTTCTCGCCATCAGGTCATATATCAGAGCATTGCGAAACCGTGGTAAGTGCTCGTAATATGTGAACCTACGATGCCCCGGCTAGCAGACTGTGGAGATTATAGTTGGAAAGGAAATCCTTCCTCGGCATGTCGAAACAGGATCAAGAACTGCTAATTCATCCGATTTTGTTGTCATATATTCATCTGAAATGTTTTGAACGTGTTACTGAAATATCTGTGAGGGCTTCAAGTGCACAGGATTCATCCTGGTCCAATCCTAGTCCAACATATCAAAGCTCTCTTGTCCAGAATTGTCATATTATCGACGATGGTGGATCAAAATTGTAGAAAGAGTATTTATCAGAATTGGTAATTTCATCTCTGGAGAGTGTAGCTCACTCTCTGTCTCACTTTGTACCAGGACCTCTTTTTCATGTACCGTAGTTGTTATCCTGTCCTTGTACAGAAATCAAAGGTAACAATTAAGTTTTTCCTTCAAGGAGCGTTCCCTGAGAATGCCAATTGATTACATAATATATTTAGTTTTAAGGATGTACCAAACAATAGGCCCACTCCATACAACGTTCTGTCAATAGACGGCCACAACGTCTCATACTTACCTTTCACGGTCTTGACGACCTGCGATGGAAATCATCAACGCAGTACGCACATGCGTGGCAAACTGGACCAGAGGTGGTGAATCCGAATGGTGAGCTTTACTCATCTGTGCCTTGCTCTCACTTGCAATTGCCTTACAATTGTCACAGTCGAAACATCTTCGCTCAGCCACATCTTGACCTGAATGGGCTAGATACTCTGACTACAGGATATCATACTCTCCTGATGTCGGTTCTTCTGACATGGTCTTCCGAGCATGCGTTATCCCAGACGCAGTTCATTGATTTTGTCAAGTCTGTCGTCGACTGTCTGCCTTCGTCCTCGTCACAGCAACGTAGCACTCGCATTGCGACGTTGGGTGACCACATCATTGACATGATATGGTCTGTTGACGCGGTCATAGATGAGGTTTCAAACGATGCCAAAGCCACTTTGAGTGCTGGAGATTCTGCCACCCCGGTGTCGATAGAAAAAGCCAAGCTAACAAGACAAAATGCGGAAAAAGACAAAGAGGGCCTGCAAGTTATTGTGAAAAGGCTTTTGGTATACTTGGTTCATGTGTATCTACTGTAAAGACTAACGAGCGTAAAGGACCTTGGCATCATCTCATCAGAGTCTTGTCGGGAACGCTTGGACCTCAATGTCTTGGCTAGCGTTGGCCTCATAGCAGATGAAGGTATGATGGGAAAGAAGGAGATTAGAATGAGGACGGGACTTTTGTGCGTGTCAAATAATGGAAGTGAAATTTTGGGGAAAAAAGTTAACATCTTTTCATCCGACAGCTATAAACAAAACAAATTTAATCTTTTGCGGGAACAATCTGAAGGTTACAGCAAGCTTGTCATCGAGCTCACAAGTGGCATGGGTCCTCCTCATTCTCCTCTCACTGGTGCACCGACGGAAACCTACAAAGACATATATGCTCGCGCAAATCATGTCTGGGGCAAAGTCATCAGTCTCATAGGCAAATTTGACCTTGATCCTAACAGAGCGCTTGATCTGATTCTTGACGTCCTCTCGTCCAACCTTGCGACACATTATACTTTCTTCCTTGCATTACTGTCCTTCTCCCCTTGGGCAGCCTCATACCAGAGGGTGTTAGATCCCGTCTCTGCAGACGCTGCCATGGACGTTGATCTCGTTCCTACTCCTACAGCTATCCCATCAAAAGGCTTTAAAGGCAAGAGTTTAGACGAAGTACTAATCATTGCCGAAGAACACTCTCATAACGGCGGCGACATTGAGGATCCGAATAGCTCTAGAGTGCTTTCGCAGGTTCTTGGATTCAAATTTGCATATTACCAAGTAAGATACTCACTTTCATTGCAAATGGCGGTTTTCTTGATTGATACATATAGGCCTCAGAGGTTGCGGGCATGACGCCCAAGAATTTATACCTCGCAGCGGCAATTCTCATACGCGAGAAGTTCATTTCATTGGAAGATTTGTATCCCCATGTATGCCTGTTCTATCTCATCATCATACCTCCTAAATTCATTGGAATATAGCTTGCACCCTCTGACGATGATATGGAGTTGACTCGCAAGGAGTATCTTGACGATGTCCAGACTAGAGTATCAGCTGCCAGGATGAGTTCATTGGCGATGGCGGCACCTCTGGAATCTGGTCCATCATCGCAAGCAAAGGCCAAGGTTGTTGCGAAACAAGAGAGCAAAAAGATCGAGGCAAAGAATACAAATCAGAAAATTGGCCTGCTTCACGCCCTTCTCTCTGTTGGAGCTCTCCGTCCAGCTTTTGCAATTCTGACCAAATTTTCCTGGGCCGTGGATGTGTTTCCCGAGCTTGCAGACCTATTATTGCGCATCTTAAAGCATTCTCTAGAACCTTTCTATGAGACAATGTCTAACAAACAACGAAATTCTAATTTCCTCAAGCCACGCCTCCGGTTTGGTCCTTCTGGATCCATGCAGCCGGCTGCCCGGAAGTCTTTACTCACGCTTTGGGCGCCCACTCCTCCTAGCACTACCAACACTGATTTTGTTTTCTTTTTTCCTGAGTGGGCGGACCGAATTCCGATGACGGTGACCTTGGATGATCTGGAAGATGTTATTGAGCCCATTATGCAATTCGTTGGCATCCATGTATCTCGGGATCCACTGTTTCTGACTAAATTTCTTCGACTTGGACGACAGCATCTACACCCGACGGTGCGCTTACTTCATAGCCAGGACTTAATTTGCATTCCAGTTTAATATGATTTATAGAATCCTCAAATTGACCCACAGACCAAGAAACCCATGGGCAAGCCAGACCCTTTAAACCCTGTTCGAATTTTTTGGTTCAAGATCTTACGCAATTACCTTATCCCAGGCTTGCCTCTGATTCGTGGCAATGCTGTTTGCACAGTAGAGGTGTGGAGCATCATTCGTCACTTCCCTCAGGAAGCCCGGTGGCAGCTTTATGGTGAATGGAAGGCACAGGTGTATAAGAGCCATCCAGAACTCAGAATTCGCTTTGTGCAGGCTGACAAGGAATCAAAAGGAATTTTACGTCGACTTTCCCATAATTCCATTGATGCCTTATCGGGTCCTGTAGCAAAGCTGGCTCATTCTAACCCTTGCATATTTTTCCAAAATGCTGTGAACCAGATCATGGCGTATGACAATCTTGCAAGTGTTGTTATTCAAGCATTGCGCTATGTCACGAATATGGGTTTCGATGTTTTGGTCTTTATTATACTGGATGCCCTCGCAAACCCAAACAAGGATCGAGTCAAAGATGATGGTGTTAATACGGCTGATTGGTTGCAGAGTAACTGATATTGTGATTTTCCTGATTTCCTCGTTGCTCATATTCGCCTTAGGCCTAGCTTCGTTCACTGGCATGTTGTTCCGCCGTTACAGTGCCGAGCTAAATCCGGTGCTAAGTTATGTGGCCCATCAACTTCAGAGTGGCCAGACTACCGAGATTGTTGTTCTCCGAGAGCTGATTTGGAAAATGGCTGGGATTGAACCGTTGCCAAGTTTATCTGAAGCACAAATTGCAGCAATGGCAGGAGGACCTACTCTTCGCATAGAAGCCATCGCCTCTGAAACTCGGGGCGCTCGCTTTGACACTAGCGAATCAAATCTGAGAGGACCTCAAAGATTGGGGAAAAGTCTTCTGGAAGCGCCATCCTTGGCTCTTCCTCTACTCATACAGGTCGCCCAACAGCGCCAAGCCTGTATCTTTAGGGCATCTGACGCCCACTTGAAGTCACTCGCCAGTCTTTTCGATGCAGTGGGTCTTGAATTGACCTGGGCCATGATGTACAATACTTATACCATTTTTAGACACATGGTGTACTGGTCCAATATCTTGAACTGCTCACGTCCCCGCTGGCCATCCCGCTTGGCGTGTATGCAACAAAAGTTTTACCCTCCCTAGTTGAATTGGGGGAGAAGTATGGAGTATGTGCACCCATCTGCATGCAAATCTACCGTCCTGTATGGAACGCTGCCTTATTGGTAAGCTTGCCGCCTAGACAAGGTTTTCACCATGGTTCATTTCCTTGTTCAGAAGCAGGCCCTGGCTGCACAAGACCAGGAAAGAAAAGAAGCCGAGGAAGCTGAGAAGAGGTTGAAGGCTGCTTTGACCGCCAAACGAGAGCCTTCAAGCACTAGCTCTCGTATCGCATCGCCTGCTTTGGGTGCTCCATCTTCCACCTCAGAAACACCAGGTAAAAAGGCTCCCGCCGGTGAATCGATGACAATGGAGGGTGTAGGCTCAGATGTCGACGTTGTTAAGGAAGAGACTTCCCGGACGCCTGAGGTGCGTGTTAAAGTAGTAGAAATGATGTCTGCATATCTGATCAACGCAAAGAGCCCCTGGCTTCCTGAACTTGCTCAGTATTTTGAGGACTTGAGGAAGATAGCTCCTGGAAATGCTTATGACGTCGTTGGGTGAGGACTCGCTCATTTTGAATGCTGTTACTCGATGGGCTGACGGCAAGTAGCCCTGGATTTTACCTCACATTTTGGCAGTTGTCAATGTATGATCTCGCTCCACCCACTACCCGCTATGCCGAGGAGGGGACGAATCTACGAAATCTGAGTCGGCAAGAGGATTCAAAGTATATTTCCGCAGATAGATCTTCCGACAGGGCCAGGCGACTCATCGCTCCCATCCATCGCCAGCGACGTGACAAGTACAACTCCTATGCAAATCTTCTGTCAGAGGAATTGAAGGAACAGAGTGCTTCACGATCATTTACTATCAAGCGCCTGGCCCGCGAGAAGCTTAGTTGGTTCAGTCATTGTGAGTCTTATCTCTGATCTTAACATATTCATTTGTTGAATACCTTCTAGCAACTTCTAAATCTGCTCTTTTGGTTACTACCTCTATCATTGAACACTGCATACAACCTCGATGTTTGCTTTCCCCCATGGATGCCGACTTTTGCGCCCAGTTCATCAAAGTGTTGCACACAATGGGCACTCCAGGTTTTCATACACTTGGTTTATATGACAGAGCAAGTCTTTCATGAAGTTGTGTCGAACACGTTTTTAATAGAGGTTATAGATACTCGGCGAACATGTCAAAGTCGTGCTCTTCTCTTGCAGTGAATACGAAGCTCGGAACTATGGTACTATCTCTCCTAAGATGCCAGCAGTATCTGATATTGAATCACTTGCAGGACGCTTCTTACGTGGTGTCTTGTTTGATACACTGACATGGTTTAAAAACAAGCATATCTATGAACAAGACAATCAGACGACAAAGAATGGACAAATTCTGCCTCATCCGGGCTTTCAAAGAAGCATGATGTCCAAACCTGGTAATGTTCCAGACATACTGAAGCATGAGGGTTTTATGGCTGTTGTCCGCAAGTGGCATCGTAAACTGAGCAAGGTTTGTCATTCTCCGGAAGTATCCCTTGTGTCCCTCAACTAATTTGATCAGGCCTTTATCGAATGTATTCAAACCGAAGAATACATGCACGTCTACAATGCTATCATCGTCCTGAAGGAAATTCTTCCCGTTTTTCCTCTGGTTGTTGTTCTACCTTGCGGAACGGACATCGACAGAGCCATAGATCAATTACTCGAGAAGGAACAACGTGGTGATCTGAAAATTCTTGGAAAGGCGTATGCATATAATTCTTTGGACCTGCAAGCCACTCAATCTCTCCGTCTAGCTATTCAGCCAGTCTCAAGAAACGAGAGCATTATTGGGCAACGCCCAAAGCAACTGCCAAGGTATTTACACTTCTACCTCGATCCCGTATCATATGAAATCCGCAGAAACAGGTGAACGGGGCTGTTCCTCAACGGCTCTCCACAGGAATCCTTCAACCTATATCAGAAAAATCTCGCAATATACCCCCAACAGGTCCTCATGCACAGAATGGCAATTCCAGTACATCTTCACGATCTTTACATACTCCTTCCTCGACTCCTTCTGGCCCTCGCGCCACCACTCAGCCCACGACTAGTAATACGTCAACGCAGCCTATAACCCCAATGCCTACTCCAGAAAAGGCGGTTGAAAGTGCATCACCATCTAAAATTTCTATCGAAAAGTGATTGAATCGTTCTTGATGTCATGAGCATTTTGCTGATTGGACATGTAGCATCCCTCGGCCTGAGGTTGTCAGACGGGTCCGCACAGAAGCACGAGATTCTCCACGGCCAAATCCGCCACTGGTAAAGATGGACACGACTCCTGATCATCGCAATATACCTACACCTCCGCCTCCTCGCCCTTCTGATAGCTTACCTACCGGGCCCGGTCACCGTCGCAGTCCAATGCTCCATTCTGACGTACACAGGTCGAATCTTTCTGCACCTTTGCACCAGCAGGTGAGAGAACCTCACGAAATCTCACGCGTCAGCCGTGCTATTGAATCAAACATCGCAAATATGCCTCCACCCTCCGTACCAAGTCAGACTACGTCTGCGCATGAGCTACGTGAAAGTGCAAGACTGACTGTTTCTCGACCTGAGAGATTAGATTCTCAGCACAGCCACGCTGAATCGGCTGAGTCTTCACCTCATGTGAGGTCTCCCTCGCCAGTCAGTCGTCCAGGTACTCGCAACCCCAGTAACGATAGCAAAGGAAGCGGTGGCCGTTCCAGACAAGAGGAATCCAGGTACTCAGAACGAGAAGGTAGACAAGAGAGTCGTGAACATGGTACTAGTATGGTCAGACGCGATAGTCTTACACATGACAGGAGTGAGAGGAATGGTAGGGATAGAGGAAGAGACAGGGATGGAGGCAGAGATGACAGAGACAGAGATAGAGAACGAGGAAGAGACAGACATGGACATGGGGACAGAGATCGTGAAAAGGGAGGGGAGCGCGATAGAGATAGGGAACGCGATCGGGACAGGGATCGCCATAGACGCGACGACAAGGACAGGGAACGCAAGGAACTCATAAGAAGTCAGCCAAGTGGTGTCAACACCCCTGTCACTAATGAGGATCGCAATCCTCCGATGCGTCCTGATCTCCGTCATCGTAATGGCAATGGTGGTCCTGAAGATTTGCTTGGAAAACGGCGCCGTCCAACAGAAGATGATGTATGTGATATTCTTTAGGATGCCAATATATCCCGTATGACTTTTTCTCAAACAGCCTGAACGTGGGTCCAAACGAAGTTCACGCAAGGACTCTCATCGCGATGACCGCAGGCGTCCACCTGAGAAGGATGAACGGGACCGGGAATCGGAACGCAAGCGGAAGGACCGCGAAATACACGATGGAGACAACCGCGGGACCGTCCCAGATAAGGTCTGTATTCCATTTTATTCTACAGGCTTATCTCAATGTCCTGACAACTGTTTACTGTTTATTCCCTCAGCCTGCTACTGAAAAGAAAATACCTGATGCCCCAAAACCTCGTATTCCTCCGACACCCTCTGCGCCAAGGGCGATGGCCAGTGGTATTGGTAGTGGCGAACGTAATAGCAAGGGCGAGATTAGCTCTGGTCGCGACCGCCACCGAGATGGCCGTGATCAGCCTAAAGGACCGCCACCAAATGCTCCCACCGCACCTGATCCTTCTCGTGCTCCAAATAGTCTAAGGTCAAGAATTAGTGAGAAGGATTTTGGGCTGTTACATTCTCCGCCTCAAGGCCCTGGTGGTTATCGGGGTGGTGAACCTTCGTCAAGACGCGATGATGATCGTGATGGCAGCGGGAGAAAACGGACGGCTTCTGGTGAGTGCTAGTTGGGCGTTCATATCGAGAAGACTGTTGAAGTCGATTTAACAGATCGTGAAAAGGAGGCACATGAATTACCTGCGGGGCCGGGAGAGGGGACTCAAGTTAAAAGGCTCCGCATCAACCGCAATCGATATGCAAACCAAGCTTTACAGCCATCTAATGCCTCGAGTAGCTCACATGGATTCGCACGCAAAGTGTTACCGATCGATCCTTCCGCTGGGGATCGAAGCCGTGGACGACAAGACTGATTTTGTATCTTAGCATTCCATCATTGTACATTAGATGATGATAAATAATTTACTGCAACGACGGCTCTTCCTTTCTAATCTCCTCGTTCGTTGCTCCCACTTTTATATGACATGAACACAAAACGAGCTTTTTTCTAATGGATTGATGTAGTGGTTCGGCTTAGCTCCCAGCAGGTCCAATGCAAAGTCAGTCAGTCATCGGTATTTAATCAGGGTGAGAAACTCCTCCCGTGTTTTTTGTTGAGTTCGGAAACAGCCTAACATACAGGATGTTGTCGTAATGGCGCCTGGTTTCTGGACGCCACGCATGGTCATGCACAGGTGACTAGATAACTGAGATCAGACTGGTATTAACTCGGAAATACGTAGGAACACACGTAGCCTCCATCACGACGGCGACACCGCGAGGCTTGATGGCCTCCTGCACGGCAATAGCAACTTGTTTGGTGAGGCGCTCTTGGACCTGCAGACGGCGACTGAAAGTCTCCGCTATGCGAGCAAGCTTGGAAATTCCAAGGACGAGTTTGTCAGGGATATAGGCGATAGCAATCTGGTATTACGTTTGAAACAAGACATTGGGCCATATGAGTCCTTGACGCACTTTGCCAATGAAAGGCACCAGGTGGTGTTCACAAAGACTGGAGATATCAATGTCTCGAACTAGTACCATCTCGTCGTGGTCCTCGGCAAATATAGCATCGTTTATGACGTCTGTCATTCACAGTAATGAGAATGCATGGTATTGTCCGGAAATAGTAACTTTATACCAGCGAGCCGTTCCTCATAGCCCCTTGTCATCCACATGATAGCCTGAGCATACCTTTCAGGCGTCCTCAACAAACCCTCGCGATCTGGATCTTCTCCGATACATTCGAGGATAGTACGAACTGCCGATGCCATTTTACGTTCTCGGGAAAGACGCTCTTCTACCGTTGCATTCAAGCGCGAGATAGTAGACTTAGCTGGTAATTTGCGATATCATATCAGAATCGTAGATAGTACAAAAGAATGAGGGACCTTGCCTGGCCAACCGAGCCCATTGGGATCTGGTATTAGTTGATCCAGGCTAACACAGGCTGAGGTTGATTCAGCTTGGTCAGGATGCTGAGAAGTACTGTATCCAGACTTCTTGAAGCCATACCCGTCATGGGAATGCGGAGTGCGTGGGTAGAGCATTTGTTGTTCCTCATCCTTTTCTTGGCTGCTGTTCGGGTTCGAGGGAATTACAGGCGCGGCATCACCGGTAGAGTCTTCTTGACGTAACTTGAGTTTTTGAAGTTTCTCTACAAGGGCTGCTGAGTTCGACATGCCAGTGTCCATCTTGTTGAGAGGAGATAGGAAATAGAAACTAACATACGAAGACAGGCGAGAGCACGTGCCTGAATACAAATCAGATTTCAATCGGAGTGGCAGTGCATGCCAAATGGGAGAAGGCGGACGGTATGTTTATGTTTATGATGTGTTTATGATGTTTGCGTACCGAGTGTTGGGTCGCTTTGACCATATGCGCACGTCACCCTGTGCAGTGAGATTCTCTTGCCCGACTATTCCGCATCGATAATACGGACATGAATGACCGCTGTATTTCATATATATTATGCATGACCTAAAGACTCTTTTTCTGTCCTGGTCCACACAGTGAGGTTGTGACCCTCGATACATCAACAAAATCCCCTATCTTGGTGCTTTTCTCTCATGCACCACACCCTTGCTGCCCAATGTTGTCGTTTTCCTGCACAACTAGTCTCTCACTCCCGTCCCATGGGTGACTCCAAGCAGAAATCTAGTCTAGAGGACCTGCCAGAGTCAGTTTTCGACGCCTGGTTCATGTCCAGGAAGGTCCCGGGCCAAGATGGGATTCTGCTTGTCCCCGGTTCATCACGGGCACTCAACGCGACGAATGCCCGACTCGCTCTTTACGTAGCCCGTCGGACCAGCTACGCATTTGTGCGTTGAAACCCCTCTAGATACGTTTAGGTATTTCTAACTAGTTTTGATGCTTCAGCTCAAGTCATTGTGGGACCTCAATCCACTGAGAACCTCTCTCATGCTGTCCCTCAACATTGCAAGGAGTCTTTTCCCAGCAATTCGAGGCTACTCCCAGGTTCACGCTCTTCTACCTAGAGGCTTTTCTTCTTCTCTAACTTTTCATTCCAGGCTCTGATCGTTGATGAGGTTGGATTTTTCCTGCTCGGCTGAACAAACAATTGCTCAAAGGGTTACTGTTACCAGCTCTACGCTTTCATTGCATCAGATTCTTTCACATGGTCTCGTCTTCTCTGCCTGATATCCATGGAGGTCTTCCGCAGACTGTTGGAAGGCTCTTTGGATGCTGTTGCGTAAGTGATTATACTCAGGCTGGACCTGGGAAACTGACAATTTGTCGTCGCGTTATCAGCACATCAAATGAAAGAATTGTACTTGAATCAGCACGGTCTCACATTGAACACAGACAAATGGAACACCGTGTTCGGCTTGACATTCCAGCCTTGATGGATCCCTTAGTGCGCGACCTACTGCAGGAATCCGAATTTTTCTCGCGGTCATTCGGCGGCACAGGTTTTGGGTTCCTCTCACCGTTGGACTTCTTGCAAATCATCTCCCTTTCCACCGAGATTCTATCTCATCTCATTCTTATTATATCTCTCACGAAATCTCCCTTGCACTGTGGCATTCTTGTCTTGACTGTCATCTCATCTCTTCTGCCAACATATATTTCATGGTACAATGCTCCTCCAAATATTCCTGACCCCCAAACGACCACAAGAGAGGCATGTGCGGCAGACAGATTAGAAAAGATGCGGAATTTGGCTTACAGTGATTCCTACCGGCCCGAAATAGTTCTCTTCGGTTTACGGGAGTGGATATTGAAGTCTTGGTCAAATGCTCGGAAGGTGGTTCTCGAAGCGGAGGCAACACGACCTTATCACACTTCACACCTCACGCAGAGTAGCCTGAGTGAGTTGATCTATGCTTTACAGAACGTGTGTATCTTGCTTTTCCTGGCTATCATTCGGAAAGACTCATATCGAAATCTACATGGCAGATATCTCTACTAGTGTTGTTCAAGAGCTCTTCTACCTGTCTCGGTTCGATTACAGTCTACCGGACTTCGGTTCAATCAATCATTTGTGCATCAAGAGGTCTAGTTACTACAACAAAGATGGGCTTTCAGGGGATTTTCTTGATGTCCGCTTTTTGCGCAAGCTTGAAGCTCAAACCGCGACTTGAACCCAGAGACGAGGACGTTGTCAATTATATCCGGCAACCTGGTGGAGTCAGTCTGGATGTCAAGTGCGTATGAAACTATCCTTTCATCACATCACATCAATGAATTGGACTTTGTAGAGGACTCGCTTATTCGTACCCAGGTTCTAGCGAACCTGCTTTAAAGGACGTTAATCTCTCAATAGGTGCAGGTGAAACGCTTGCAATTGTCGGCTTGAATGGCTCAGGTACGAGTTTCTCTCGAAACAATGGACTCAACACGATCAATTCGTTACACAGGCAAATCCACACTTGCAAAAATTTTGCTCCGAATACTGGACTTTGACAGGGGATCGCTCCTTGTCAATGGGGTTGATATCAGGTCACTCGATCCTGTAGATTACCATAAACATACCAGTGCTGTGTTCCAGGGGTTTTCCAAATTCAATTCAACCGTCATTGAAAATGTTGGGCTTGGGAACGTCGGAAAAATCGGGTGTATGCCCGCAATCAGGAAAGCTGTCCATCTTGCCGAAGCGGATGGACTTGTTGGGTCGCTGCCCAAAGGCCTTAGGACTGTGTTGGAGACTCCCGGGTTCGAGTCAATTCCTTATCCTGGAATGATAGGCCGGAACCATCAACAGCGACATGGTTTATCAGGAGGCGAAGTGAGCAGTTACGCTGATTTTTCTACATTGACATGACCACATATTTCCCAACAGCGGCAAAGGATTGCGATCGCACGCGCATTCATGAGGGCCACAGAGCCTGATGTTGATCTTTTGATATTTGATGAACCGGTATGTTCTTTCTCACGGCGCTATGTTTTGGCGCCTGCTGCATATAATCTAAACTCGCTAAATCATTGTTGTCCGTTTCAAAATAGACCTCGTCCCTCGACGCCCATGCACAGAGTCAAATATTTGATACCATCACCAAGATTTCCAAGACTTCTAACGGAGAAAGATCAAAGACAGTCATATTCATTACTCACCGACTCTCTACGGCACGACGCGCAGATAAAGTGGCTATGATGGAAAATGGGGTACGTTGTTATTTTCATGACTGCGACTACGCTTGCCTCAGATGAATTGACTATTGCATCTGCTCCCACGTCTTAGACCATAACTGAGTTCGGATCTCACGAAGAGCTCCTCGCTAATAATGGATCTTACGCCTCGTTATATCGCGCCTCAATTTGATACTTTTGACGATAAATGATTAATGTTTGCTATTCGCTTTCTGTGTTTCGCTTGCTTCGCTGCACTGCGTCGAAGATAATTCAATGCCTTCTAATAACCCAGATAATAAAGTATAGACCATCGATACTAACATGTATCTTTAGTGTTAATTTATGACCCACAGGCAAATAAAATCTCGCTTTCAAACTCCGAGACTTTCGTTTATCGATGGATGCCTTGTACACGGGTCTGACGACCAAAGATCCTTCTCTACAGCGGTTCTCCGCGCGAGAAAACTCAAACTCATTCTTGAGTAGTTGAATGATTCAAGAAACAAACGAGTGCTTCTTCCGAAATAAAAGCGTCAATAGGATCGTGGTCTTCATCCGTGAGAGAATCAAGGGTTGCAGAATACCCATGGACACCGACTATCAGCCCAGAACTTCGCATGGCATCGATAAGCGAAGGCACCTGACGCTGTTGAATAATCAAAGGCAAAAGTCTGAGTGTGAGCGATGGCTTTCTCCGAGGGCGTAGACCTTACGAGAAGCTCAGCATCCACAAAGACACCGAGGAGGTTGTTATCTTTCGCAAACTCCACCGCAGCACTCACACTGCGGAGTCTGTCATCATGATTCTCATCTACCATCTGGTAGCTACAAGTAGGTAGATGAAGATTATTTTTGCTACATCGCGACGATAGGAACACGGGATCTATTGAATGTCAGGAGTGCCTATTCATCTAGATTGATGCCTTACAGTTCGGTTGTTTCCAATTCAGTGCAGCGCATATATCTGGATTGAATGAAGTGAAAATGACTCGGTTTCTGTTAAACATCGACGAATTGTCGAATATGTTTCGCAGAACAGCATCCACTCCTGCGTTTAAACCTATCGGCCGGACGTGTGAATGAATATTGGATGGTAAACTCAAATCGATACAAATGCTGATGTGAGCGGGAAGAATCTGCAGGATAGTCTCTGAGTCAAACCAATCAAAGCTCTCGTTTGAATGTACTGGCCTGTAGGAGGTCAACCAAAGGAACCATCCACCTTCTAATTGTCCTCAGCCATGAAGGATCACCAATAATCGATTGCATATCTCTCTCCAATCTCTTGGCGATCCCATTGAATTGGGCAATGGTAATGTCGCTCACAGTCAACTCAAACTCCGTTTCCGGTAGCATCCAATTAGAACAGGCAACTGGATACAAATCCCTCGTAACTTGAACCATAACATAGAGATACTCGTCTTGAAGCGAAGTGACTGGGAGTGCCTGGTGGCTGGCCGAAATTGTGCCCTGCACGGGGGAAGTGTGGGCGGAGCCAATCCGACTTGGCCTTGATCCCGATGGACGAAGAAACCCCGGTTGCGTGCGAGGTGTAGCATGGAGTGCGATGGACTTCCAATAAGTCTCTACGCCCCCACCCATTTCCAATCGCACACCTTGGAAAGATGTGATGATGCTGATAGCGAAGTCAACCTACTTGAAGTAAGCAATCCGCAATCAATATAGTGGAAGAAGCGCATACTTCACCGATAACGTGCAAACGTGTGTCAAGGATTGGGAGTGTAAATTCGTGTGTCCCATTCGTACAGTCTCTGAACAGCGACTGCAAAGCAATGGCTCTGCCGATAGTCTTCGTCCCGAAATTCGGGCAGACTGAGAATTCTAGTGACAAGCTTTCCAAGTCAGGTATCTGAAATGAAAATGCATCTTTTCCTTTCTGGGGGAGTGAGATGCTGTAAGGTGCAGAGACCTGAGGGAACATCGTCGTCATCACCAGTTTTAACGGCGCAGAAGAAACCAGATAGTCATCTCTGAATGCATTGCTAATGAGCCGATGGTGAAGTCGTACACCTTGAATTGAAGAGTTGTGACCAACGGTGATTTGTACAAGATGATTACGGTCAAGGAAATTATGGCCATAGACACGATGTGGCATAGCAGGTGGCGGTAAGGAAAGTAAAGGGATAGAGTCTATCTCAAAATCTCCTAGAGGTCCCGTCTCTGGAGTCGAGGAGCTACGCTGGGGGGAAATCGTCCTCTGTGATCTCGCGCCTGTTTGAATGGCGGCCAAAATATAGGCTAGACAATCAAGATGGCCATACCAGGCTGCATAATGGGCAGCTGTTAACCCTAACTCGTCTTTCACGTGTGGTGTACCGCCAGCTTCAAGCAGAATTCTGACACAATCTGCTCGACCATACCGTGCGGCGTGGAAAAGAGGAGTCCACTCATGATATTTGTCAGGGATATCCCAGCCCTCCATGTTTAAAAGAAGTTGACAGACTTTTGCGTGACCTTCTCGCGCCGCCAGATGTATAGGATACTCGCCGTTACTATTTGAAACACAGATCGCACCATGATCGAGCAAAAGATTAACAGCTTCAACATGTCCACTCTGACTCGCGAGGGACAACGGATCAAGGTCACTGGGTGAAGCTGCTGATTGGGCCGGAACTTTGCCCTGTTCTAATAGTACTCGCACGCAATCTACATTTCCCTTCAGAGTGGCGTAGATCAACGGAGTATAGCAGTCACGGTCGAGAGCGTCTGGTGGTGATCCTGCTTCCAAGAGTTGCCGGGATATCTGTGGATAGCCATTCATGCAAGCGTAGTGTAATGGGGTCCGACCATATACGTCGCCTTTGTCAATCTCGACGCCGTTCTGTATGCAGAGAGCAACTAATCGCCAAGAACCGGCAATGGCGGCATCATGGAGACAAGTACGACCATTGATGTCATCGATAAAGTGGAAATCAAAGGGGTCAGAAAGCATAGAGAAGATTAATTCTGCCAAGTCTGGGGGTGTTTCAATGATCGTATTCCAAAGTATTCGAGTCACATCGCCTTTACCACCTTGCTGTCCTAAATTCTCGGAAAAATGCACGCAGTCCTTGATGGCGGCTGCATCCGAGTGGGCAATAGCAAGACGGAAATTCTTTTCAAGATCTCGAAGCGGGCCTGAAGGAAGAGTGCTGTCAGACAATATTTGTTGCGTGAGTATATCATTTGCTGCTGGACCCTCGAATTTGAGCCCTGAGGAAAGGTCTGCAGGGTTCAGCAAGCATGCTGCGACAGTATCGCATAACTCCGAAATGAGCTGTGACAAGAGTTTAGTATATCATACGAAATTCGGGAGAGTCAAAATCAACCTCGCAATTGAAAACCGGCTGAACATCAACTTGGCGTGCCAGGTACAGCTCCTTGGTCGTCGAAGTCGATCGTTTATCATACTTCTTGAGGATCTTCCTAACTCCGATGCCATTCATTTCCACAAAAGACTTCGAGTCACTTTCAGTACAAATGTGACTTTCCACCAAGAGATTGTTGTACCTGTAGTTTCCCCAGATCCTGTTCTAACAAGCGAAATCCTTCTCCAACAGCACTCCACTCGCTGTGAGTGGCCGTGTCAGTAGCATCAGGTATCCCCTTCGCTGCTGCCACCCTCCGCTTCGAGAGCAATGTCTCCATCCTCAACCTTAATTCAGCCTCCTTCTGTAGGTAAAACGCATTGATCTGAGACAAAATCAATAGATTAGTACCTTTTAATTTCGAGCAACTATTGGTTTACCTTTTCTAACTCCCGTTCCAACTTGAAGAAAAATGCAGCTTTATGAGCTTGAAAGTTTGGTCCTCTCTCACTGTCGTTCCCAGGTAAGATGAAGGTCGAGTTCTGTCCTTCGACTAAACTGCGCGGTGTGGCCACCAAAGGGAGATCACTCGTTATAGAGCCGTGGATAGAGTTTGGGACATCATCGACGCGAAGGCCCAATGCTAGAGCAGCAGCTTCAGATGCGGGGCGATTCGTTGTGAGGGACGAGATGATTTTTTTGAGGAACTTATAGTCAAGATAGTAATTCGACCATCCTGGAACTTGCTGCGCTTGGATCTGCTTTCCAAACTATTTCGCAGGAAAGAGATTTGCGATGAAGCTTCTAATGAGTCGTAAATCGACTCACTTTCATGAGAATGGCACTTAGTAAATGAAAGCAGGAGTCAACGAGGGAACGCGCGGCAAGATGAATGAATCATAGGTATAAAATCAGTGTTTTTGTTGCCTGGAAAATCCCTCATTTCAGGCCTTATGTCTTTAGCAATACTGTTTCGATCACCTCCTGATCACATATAAATTGATATTGACAAAGAAATGTCTTCAGAGCAATATATTCTCTTTCATTTACAAGTGCAAATTGCCTTCGATTATCTCATCGGATAATCGACGGAATGCGAAAGGTAATACACAAATATGGTCGCGTAGCTCCAACGAACGTGCGTCAAGGAATCAACCTGGATAAGGTCACACGAGCACTTTTCTAAGCTGCCATGTTCTAGCAGGTAAAAGGGTCACAGGACATTTGCCCTGTCTCTCTACATAATCGTACGCACAACGATAGCAGAAGACATAACCAGACGAGAGTGCGGTCGCGTTGTTGATCTGTTTTCTACACAGGGGACACATGCCGTATGCTTGCCTGTCAATTTTTATGCCCTGCGGGTGAGGAGGTAGCATTCGTGGTGGAGGAATTGCAGGGCCAAGTGGTGACGTATTTAGTGCGCGCGCGGGTGAACTGGGTGAGTACCACCATTCAAGAAACTTGATGAAGAATATGGCAGTAGGTAGGAAAAGGCGGAGCGAATCGAGTAGAAGACGAGGAGCAGTGGAAACAAGTCTCCATAGACGTGAAATGAGGCTGAACTTTCGCATTGGAGAAGGCTGGTTTTGAGTGGCAAGGCTAGCAGCACGCTTGAATGAGATGAGTTAAGATATGAAAGCTCCTTTGTGAGAGATCATACGTACGAAATCCTCAACCCCAAGACGACGAAGATCCACTCTGATCCACGATAACCATGGTCGATAAAAAGGAGTCTTGTCAAAGAGATAGGCGATGTTCCAAACCAGCAACCACACTTCGAAAGACATGTTCACCCAAGGATAGACAGCTTTGAATATTCGACGGAACTTTCCCCTGCAACTCTACAAGAGCAGTCAAAGGCAGGTATTTATCATGAGCCTTCAGTCACGCACCTCTTCTGTCAAAGCCCTTAGCTGTCTGGCATCCATTCCCTCATCAAGGATGTCAGAACTGATGCTTCCCCCTAGCTCTTCATAATAATCGTGAGCCTTTGCACGCAAGTAGGGTATTCCAACCTGATAGTGATCCTCTCATGAATTTTGCTGCAAAGACATATCAAATCGTGGCACACACCAGAAACCCGAGGGAACGCCATATCTCAGATCTTCTTAAGGCTTCACCCTGAGGGACCCCTCCGACTGCAGCTTTCGCTCGTTCCATTTCAATGAATGGCCTCCGTCTCCTTTTCAACCCATAGAAGTTCTCTGCAAAAGAGGCATCTACAAAGTGGGCCTATGAATGAACTTTTGACCATCAATATTCAGGCTGCATGGCTTACTGTGTTTCCTTAGGTAGAACTCCTCAATGACAAGCATGATAGTAGCGTAGAACTCCTCATGTCGATTGACTATTCTTAATAGATAACGAGGGTATCTTTGAGCAAAAACCTGATGATCGTTTGTCAAGTCATACTGAATTTGACGAGCTACGAAGGACTCACTGCAAGAACATATTTTAGTGCTGGTTGTAGCAAGTCTCGGAGCTGTTCCTGTGCGATGAGTTCAAAGAGGGAAGGTTTGAGGGAGGACCCGACATCATTGAAGAATTCCATAGAATGTCAAGTTCTAAGGTAAGTTCAAATAACCGGACCGGGAGTTTACATACGTAGTGCGCACGTCTATCCTATCGCTGATTTTCAAGTTTGACTTAATCACGCGGTCGAGTTGGTACTCGGGGAAGGTTAGAGTAAACCAACGAAATAATTGTGGACTAGTCGAAGGTCATAAATGGAAGATAGCTACCTCATTGCAAGATACCATCACCGTGCGCCTCATACTATACTTCATTTTTTACGTCGTTTAGACTCATTACATTCCTGTTTTCTGCTGTTAGCTTGAGCCTACAGTGTGGACCCAATGTTCAGCGGGATACAGATGATGGCAGTCCCAACAGACGCCAATCTTGCCAACCATGCACTCTCGGAAGAGAACACATACCGCTTCCACACCTTTTCTGCGGACGACGCTATCACACTGGTACAAGCGTAATCCTTCACTCAATTTCTTGCGCAGCATCTCACTTTCTTTCGAACTGCACAGGGGTTGTCGATCCGAAAACGATTCCGCGCCTCCTCCCGACACGGAAAAGGAAAAGGCCTTGTGATATCAATTCAGACCATTGCAGGGCACTCCCTCTTCTCATGCACAGTCGGTGATTTAGGACATCCAAGTGGAATCGCTGACGTTAGTTTGGATTCTTGGGCTTGCCTGGAGGGGATGGTCAACGTGGTGAAGAGAACCAGTCATTCCAGTTATTTCGTAGAAAAGGGTATGTCTGCGATGGGCAAAACTGCTAAGCAGATAGGATTAGACGAGGATACAAGAGTCACCGGAGGAGGTGGGAGTTTTCTCAATTTCTGTTCAGATCATTGCGGGAAAACTGACGGCAAGCGTAGCGTTCCCAATCTGGTTGGAGGTATGTATTAACCGTTCCCTGGAAGAGATGGTACAGATGTCTGTCAGAATGCACCATGTTGCCCCATTGCAATTGTCGCAGCGTACTCTGGTTCATCTCAGGATGATCATAATGTGAGTCTATTCTCGTACCAACGGTTAGCTCAAAGATTGTGCATAGCTTGTCGTCAATACAGTCCGCGACTACATAAAGAAGCTGCAAAGAAACAGTGGGGCACCCGGTATGCCTGAACCAGATCCAGTACTCCCTCATCCATCAATTTCGGTGCGCGATTGCAAATTTACTTGTTCATTCCATCTGTTTCATCCAGTTGTGCTCCAGGAATGGGTGTCCGAGAGCGGATATGGTAATGAAGACCAACCGCCACGACGTCCAGAAGGATCTCATTTTGATCACGAAAATCACGAGCAAATTGAAGACGAGTGTAAAGAATAAATAAACACTGAATTATTTCACTTTATCAAAAGAAGTTCCTATTATCAGAAGTTTTCATCGACTCTGACTCTGAAGGTTGAGGTCTGGGGTTCCTAAGCACTTTGAAAGAGCCTGAAATGAAAGATGAAAAATAATTCCATATATCAAAAACACTTGAAAGACATACTATGCATCAGGCTAATTTGCTTCTGCCCTTGGAGACTCGTAGGATCTGCATTAGGTTCAGGTTCCTTAATGCTGAAGTCTGCCTGGACGAAAACTTGGGTGCCTTTTTTCAGATTGCGGAGGCGCTCGATGTCGGTCACATCGAAGCAAATGATCCGGTGGAAAGTAGGCACAGAGCGATACTCTAAGAGCAAAGTTATTGTTCAGACTAGACTTGAATCAGGTCGCCCGCTCACCGCCGTCTTGATTGATATTGTTGTTTGTCACAACGGTGTACCTTCGGCGGCATTCAAACAGTATAGAAATAGAAACTGTAGAAACGTACAGTGCAAACTCTTGGTCTTTCTTTGAGACCTTGACTTCAGCATCTTGCGCGACATTTCCAATGAGAGTCAACTGAGCTACCGCGCGGGGCTGTGATGTTGAGAAGGCCTATGAGTACGTGTTAAGTCTGTCAACATACTGAAGAGATGAACGCGTTTCACCCTAGAGGCATTTGTAAGAGAGGACGATTTAAGGACACGGAAAGCGGTGAACATAATGTGCGTAGTAAAAAATGTACAGAGTAAACGCGCACCCGCTTTGAACCCGCTTTATTATGATATATTTGGCTACCGATCCGCTGGTTCATCAAACGTCCCTCGAGCGCCTTCAATAATGTCCAGACACAGGGATATCCGCAATCTCAATATTCAGGGTATGTTGGCTTCAGAACTCTTATTTCCATAGACTGAATTTCTTAGATGAACTTGACGATGATGCCTTATCTGATGGAGGCGAGGAGCCAATGACACAGGAAGAAGAAGGTGTGTTGATCGTTTATCTTCAGTCGGACTGATCCTGATATACTATACCAGATCAATTATATGATGCCCTCGACCAGGTTCGAGAAATTATAGGAAGTGCACAAACATCAGGTCTCTCCGACAAAGAGCTCAAGGATCGTCTCTGGCGTGAATACTACGATGTTCAGAAGGCTGTAGATTGGGCACTTGGTGCGAGATATACGTGTTCTATTGTTCTGTTTCATGAAGAATAATGTAAATGAATCATAGAGAGACAAGACCGTCAACGTGTTGCGCAGGGACGGAAAGGTGAGCTGATCAAGCTATTTACTGTCTCCTTCCTTGCATCCTAGCATATCCTTGCTTCTCCTACATAACGTTCTTCGTATCTTCAGCTGCCACTAGAAGGTGCCTGTCTACACCTCCTTTTCCCCTCCAATTAGTGGACCTCAATCTTTTACTTACCGGACCTTCTCAACAGAAACGGATGACTCGGCTTTAGAGTATTGGAAAAGCCGTAATATGGGTGTCAATGAAGATCTTTCGCGCGTTCCCAAAATTATACTCGCCCAGCAGCAGGCTAAGAAATTGGCTGAGCAAGAAGGGGCATACGAAGGGCAACCTTACCTCACGATAGAGGATCCAGAAAGGGCAGAATCGCTCATTGCCCGTCAGTATTGGACGGAGCTGAGCACAATTACCGAAAAGACTGAGTTCACTGAGCAGCCTGAGCACATGACGGTTCCGTCATCCAGTAGGCAATCTCAGGCATTGCAGACTTCGTGTCGAAGTAGAGGTGGAGCAGATTCTAGCAGAACAACCTCATATGGAGAGGAACTTAGTATGCCATACTATCTTAGTGTCTTCATTTCTTGCTGATGAGTTGATAGTTGACAATTCTCAGACTCAACGGTTTTTCGCGAACATCTTGAATGAAGGATCTCCTCGCCAGAGGCCAGTATCCCTTGAGTCTAGTATTGTTCCTTCAATTCGGACGTCATCTACCACGCCTATAATTCCTTTATCTGAGGATACCCTTCCACAGGAGAAACCACTCCCTGACCGGCCGCCATCGACTGCGTCCAAGAAGTCAAAACTCGCGTCATTGGTGAACTCTCGTCTGAGCATCGCTGTTAGTTCACTCCCGGGTAGTTCGCGGGATGATGGTACTTCCTTATCAGGCTCAATTAAGACGTTTCCTGCCCTTCGACCTTCCCCACTTTCTGATATTGCGCCAAGTACTGCAATCAATTCTGTTTCTTCTGCTACATCAAGAGACGCACCCTCCCAAGTGTCTGAAATCACTGCTCAAGTGCAGAGAGCAATCCAAGCTGCTCTTCAGCTGGAGGCCATGGACCAAGATGCCACACCATCCGAAAAACCCAGGTTGACTCTGGCGCAACCTCAATCTCCTGCTCCAGCCAAAGGCGTGCCACTGCGATCCATACAGTCAACCCGCTCCTCTCCACAGCAGTCACCGATACTTACTGCACAGAATCAGCGACCTACTCTTGAGGGAGTCAACTCAGCATCGGCTCGCAAGGCACCGATCTCCACCATCATGCCTAGGCCTCACTCCCCTGCTTCATCTCTTGCCCCTGCAGCTGACGTGTCCAATGAACCGGCCGGTCCTGCCAAATCACTGTCGAAACTTGCTCTTCTGGCACAACAAAAAGTATCTGCAAGCAAGGCACCGAAATTACCGGCATCCAAGACGGAATATCTTGTCCCCACAGCTAATGGTGCCACTGCCACAACTGCCATCACGACGTCTTACCAGAGCCTCTTCACTCTTACCGATCCAAAACGTCCCGCTTTCATTCCGAAACTAGATGTCACTCCTCTTCCAAGTGCAACAGCTACTCAGGTGCAAAGCAAATCAAAGCTTGCTATGAAAGTCAGGAAGAACGGCGAGAAGCCCATGATCAGAACGCCCCCAGAGCTTGAAGAGCCCTCTGCCACTTCCCTTTCCCCCATTTTTGAAAGTGTATCACACTCGAGGGCTTTGCCTTCTGCCTTTGCTTCTGTCCTTGTGCGTGATGATGACTCGCTGTATTGCGAGCCTTCCCAACGAATCAAGTCAGAAAGACGGAATGGAGGATCTGGGTCAGAACCACCTTCGCATGCCAGGAAGAGAGATGCCATTGTCTCAAGCCTCACATCGCCTTCCACTTTCACATTTGACAGTCCCAGTCCAGATGATATCGTGTTCAATGCTCGTCGTGGAACGTCTCTTTCTCAGTCAAAACATATCAAACCTGTTAACACATCGCTATCAAGCTCCAAATCTTGACATTAACATCCATGTTTATCCATTCTTGTTCTTCATTCATTTATCTCGTTATTTCTAGATTTGAATTCCTATGGCTACTAATGTTCACTCTGACAGTCGCTCAAGAACGAGGGAAGGTGCAAAAGAATGTATCACATCGATCCACTGCAGGTCCAGTCGGAAGAGCACCGACGCCTTCAAGCACTGTAACATCCAAGAAGAAAAATAATGTCAACGCAAACATCACCATTAACACTAGTATTAGCACTGGCGGAAATAACAAGATCACAGCACCAATCAAGGGTGGAATTTCGGATCAGAGAGAGTTAGATATAATAACAGCAGGAATCGAGGAACCACCTGAGGTTCCAAAGGCTGGCTTGGTGAGGGAGAAGTTGCTGTCGGAGGCTCAGCAAGCCGTTATTGATTCGATTGATGGGAAAAAGGCGGTCAGCATCGTTGTTATTGGTGAGTTATCGTTCTCCGTTTCATGTAATGATGGCGTAGATCTAGTTTTTAGGTCATGTGGATGCAGGAAAATCGACATTGATGGGAAGACTATTGTACGAGCTGGGAAGACTTGACGAAAAGACTAGGCGGGCGAATGAACGTGGTAGCTCGAAAGCCGGCAAAAGCAGCTTTAGCTGGGCTTGGGGGCTGGATGGCTTGACCGAAGAACGCGAGCGGTAAGTTGACACCTTATACCCTTTTCAACAAGCTAACTACGAACAGTGGTATTACAATGGATATCGCGCAGCAATTCTTCAATACACGCCATCGTCAGATCACAGTTCTTGACGCACCAGGTCACAAAGATTTTATTCCGAATATGATTTCAGGTGCCTCTCAGGCCGACTGCGCGCTGCTTGTTGTCGATGCTGCGACTGGTGAATTCGAGGCCGGCTTTGAGAGGGGCGGTCAGACGAGAGAACATGTTTTATTGGTGAGAAGTCTGGGTGTCAGTCAGGTTATCGTGGCAGTCAATAAACTCGATCAAGTAGGTTGACCGTGTCCATTGATCAAGCATGTAATTCAATATCTTTTAGGTTGGATGGACTCGAGTGCGTTATGAGGAGATCGAATCAACTTTGCGACCGTTCCTTGCGCAATCAGGGATTTCTCCTTCAAAAACCAGTTTTGTACCGGTGAGCGCAACGCTTGGCGTGAATCTCATCGGGCGTGAGGGCTCCGATGCCAAACATCTCAACGAATGGTATTCTGGGCCCACACTCGTCGACTGTCTCGGTATGTTTTTTGTCGTTTTTCTTACTTTTCTTGTCTAAGAGCTTGTCCCGAAGATAAAATGGAGCCGCCGGCGCGCGATTACACTCGTCCCTTTCGGTTGCCGATTTCCAATATCTTCAAAACACGAAGTATGTCTGGCGTGTACATTGCTGGCCGTATCGCGGGCGGTATCGTGCAAATAGGGGAAAAAGTGCGTGTTATGCCAGGTGATGATTCTGTGACCGGCATTGTTCAATGTACGTCATATCGATTCCCTTGCTTAATCAAGCTCATTTTACTTGACCAGCGATTGAAGTAGAAGAGGCTTCTGTGAAATGGGCGATGGCAGGAACCAATGTCACAGTTGCTCTTGCGAACATTGACCCCATTAACCTGAACATAGGAAGCGTGCTGTGTTTCCCTGGCGAAGCTGTTCCGTTGGCTGTTGTATTTACGGCGCGGATAATTGTGTTCGATATCGCAGTACCGATCACCGCTGGTACTTCTGTAGGTCGGCTGCTGTACCCCAGAACTACGGCTACTTAGGTCTTATGTCCAGGTGGAGTTGTTCAATCAGTCGAGAGATGTCCCTGCGACAACCAGCAAGCTCCTTTCCTTAATCGATCGGACAACAGGAGAGGTCAAGAAAAAGAATCCTCGGTGAATTTTGTTAGCCTGGTTTGAGTTTATCCGTTTGCTGAAGTTGCGCATTAGTGTTCTTACGAAAAATGCCTCTGCAGAGGTAGAAATATCTTTACGAAGTGCAGGAAACACTGCGGGACTGAAAGGTATTCCCTTGGAACAATTTTCAACTAACAAAGATATGGGAAGAGTCTTACTGCGAAGAGGCGGGGAGACAATAGCAGCAGGTACATTGATATATCGATCTGTCCCTGTTTTTCGTTCTGAATTCTGATTTCTAGGCATTGTTCTAGAAATTATTGGATAATGAGTATTGTTGGTCAATTAAAAAAAGTATCATTGTAGAATAGAGCCAGGGAATGTGTACAGAAGTCCAACGAGTAGAGGTTATCCAAGGGATACATGCATAGTTAGGCTGTGAACAGATTGAAATAATAGAGTTGATGGGTGGAGACTACAAATGTATCCGTATGTCCAGGGTGGGTATGAGGCGAGAAAGAAAACAAACCAGAACGACATCCAACAATCCAAAAGCGAATCAAAAATAAGAGAAAATCAACCTAGAGAAGCTAACGAGAGTTCTCCTCCTTGTCCATCTCGTGGTGTTCGTGATGGAACAACTTTTTCAGACTCTGAAAGATTGAGGACTTTCTTTTTTTCTTCCCAACAATTTCCCTCCCATCTTGAACACCAGACTCATCCGTCCTTCCATCCATGGTTGAGGCCCTGGATGGAGATTTCTTGCCAAGGTTGAAAATATTGGATCTCCGGACGACTGAAGGAGTCGATGTTGCGGACTCTGTTGGGGCAGCGATACCTGGAGGCGTTGTTGGGCGAGATGGTTGTTGGATTCGAGTAGAAGCGAAGGAAGGATCTTGAGTTGCTGTAAATTCAGAAGGGTTCTCCGGTGTTCTACGAGAAGTAGGAGCAGAGGAAGCCACCTCATCCTTGAACGACTTCCCTACAGAAAAAGCCGGTTTATTTCCTATGGGCTCGGAAGCTGCAACAATTATTGGTGCAGTCGAGAGAGGAGAATCGACCTCAGTGATAGGTACAGAAGTTTTGACCACGGCATTCTCTTCGTCTTTCTCATCCGAAACCTCGACTTTCGCCGCTTCTTTTGCACCCGTAGATGGTCCAGCAACATTGAAGGTATTACTGGGTGGTGAGGTAGAGACCTCTTGGCTAGCCTCCGCATCCATCCCTTCTTCTTCCACCTGAACATAATTCTTCAAAACCGGACGCGCACCGACGAAGGTGCCAGTATCCTCCTCATTGCCGGATGAATCAGTCGTGTGATTTTCCGCTGCATATACCGGTTCAATTGGAGTAGATCCCGGCGAACTGACCACAGAGGCAGCTGCAGAGGTGGCTAACTCCCTTGCGTCGCCAGATGCATTTACAGGAGGGAAGCCGATGGAAGTACTTGGTGTGATCGGCGTCGGGATGGCAATCTGAGAGCATTTAGTGATGTGATCAGCACGGAACAATAAATCAGAGTAGGTATTTAACCGTCCATACCTGGCCGGAGTTGAATGGGTCCACCCCGACAACACTACGCACTGTTTCACCGATACCAGATGTAACATAGGCCAAAGCACCTGACGTACCGGCACTGGCAACGATTGTATCCTTCAAAGAAGTGATATCAAGAGACATATCCTGTGTTCTGCTCGCAGAGTGGTTGGTTTCAGATGATGCTTTTAGTGGTACATAATGGACGTTGTTCAGGTATCCCTCAGGCGAAAGCTCTGTGGGTTGGTCTGGTTGAACCACCCACTCACCATCAACGATGAACTTGTACCGTGTAGGGCGACCGTATGGCACCTTGATGGTAGTCGTAAAGGTGTCTTTTGCAGACCGGGAGAGCGAGAGGGATTTAGACCATTTGTCAAAGTCGCCTGTTACAATAACGGATTGGGCAGTCGTCGAAGGCCTGGAAAAATCCAGTGAACGTGAAGGAGACAATGCATTCAGAAGCATACCACTCAACGATGAACTCGTATAATTCACTCATGATCAGCCGTCGAGACTTGGGACGAGGTGGGCTAATTTGCGTGGGCCGTAAAAATCTTGGAATGGAGCCGAAGATGACTGGGGAGCTAGCACAGGGGTTGTATGATAAAGGAAGAAGGAAGAGAGGGCTGCTCCAAAAGCTGGACTTCTTCTGGTACTGTGTTTAAATACAGCAGCGCTTAGTGAAGCCGTAAATAAGTCTTTTGACCTGAGCTGGTTTACGTCCCCTTATCATAGCTTCGAGACGCTCTCTCCAAGTCCGACCTCGCTACGCCAAGATATAGGAAACTGAACATTGTATTGAGTATACAGGGGTATCGAGAGTATGGAGATTCCAGCGGTTTCCATCGCACAAAACAATTCTCAAAGTTAGAGTTTGCTGGCATTTGAAGATTCAGACTAACCCTTAACAGTTCCACATGCAACATGCACGAGGCGTCGTGATAACAGTGGAGCATGTACACGACATATTACTATGAACCGAAAGGCCCCGCTGGACTTTGTGTTTTAGCCCTGACTGAGATCCATCTCATCTCGTCTGCCATCACCAAACTATGGCTCTGGCACTGGCACAGAGACTTGATCATTGTCGACCCTGAGGCTGATGACCACTAGTAGTATTCCGCCTTGTTACCAGCATTCAAGAGCCTCCACATGACATGGGATCCATTCCTGAATTCAGATTCGTCCTTATATTACAGGGATGATCTAATTGTGAGACAACAAGACGCGAACCTGTGTTCGGAGTATCAGATGCTGAGGGAGATAAGAATATATAGGATGATAGGACAAGGCAGAACAGTCGGTACAAGGAAATGGCACCGATCATGAGGAAGAATCCATAAACAATGGGACTACTCAGGGGGCGAAGAATTTGCAAAATGTGAGTGGGGCAGTGGACCGATTAGATGGACAAAATATAGACATCAGGCTAATAATTCATAGTTGGCGTAATTTGCATTTTGGGCATATTTGACATTCGGCACAAACAAGTCTACAACTACTTGGACATGCACAAGGCGGTCCACGTCACATACACAAAGACAATGGCAAAAGAAAATGATTTTCAGCGAGGAAATCCCAACAGACAGGAGATGACATCCACATAACCACAGGAGAAACGTGTGAGACAATGTTTAGTCACTTGAGAGTAGAGGCCGACACCAAAAGCGCAATCGGGTCACTGCGAGAAGCAGAATCCACATGCAAGAATCATTGACTAGACCAGACGACTGTCAGACACAAACAACAGTACAAGACACAACTTACAGACCAAAGTCAGCTCAATGCAAGCTAGAGACCGCAAAAACAACTGACAAATTCCCGGTAAGTACTGTCAGCAAAGAACAACACCATGGAACCTGCATCATGCCAGATATATGTTAACCGTCCTCAGGCACAACTCCATGTACCAGGTATATGTTCAAGTACAACACTAACGTCAAGCTAGCAATCTTCCTGCAACACCTACTGGATCCTCTGGCTAGGATCTACTGCCGCCGTCGTCAGCTGTTTCACCGAAAGCGTACAAATCAAAGCCCGGATAACTATGGGGAAGTCCGGAACAATCACCTGAGGCAAGTATCCGGTTCGGTGTTCAGCAGATGGCGCAGCAAGAGCCAAACAAGCATCAGTTAGGAAAAGGTCAGCACCGTGTGCTAAGCTTTCTGCCCTCGAGTAGACTCTACCCTGACCGCAGCTTTGCACACGATCCGAAGGCATCCCACAAGCACACAGGCTCCAGTTGGTCTCCTCGCATGTCCCGTAGGCTACATTACACATGCAACCTATTCCCTCAAAGCGACACCAGTGTGCCCGGGCCCAGCCTCGTCTCTAACTGGCAAGACCACAAAGGCTAGGACCACTTGGATCAGGTTCCTGTCGACGACCACCAGCAACAGAATGTCTAGCCCACCACTCAACACCCACAATAGGGCATTTGCCGCACACTAGTCAGTTGTACATACTCTTCAGGCCCCCGTACCCAATGCAACACACTGCATCTGAGCTGCCCATACACTGACATATGAGTGATGCATAGATACACACAAAATAGAGGTCTTACCAGCTAGTGGTGGTTGTCGAAGCACACAAAGTAGACACTGCTCAAGATTGACAGTAGTCATCGTAGACAGTAGTCATAGTAGACAAATAGAAACCATGTAGTCAAAATAGTCAACGGGTCAACACTCAAGATTAGAAAGATAAGATAGAATAGAATGGTCATCGTAATCTATAATCTATACCCGGAACCATGGCCACAGATAACTCATCACTCGCTAGTTCAGAACTTCCTGCGGTGGCTTCCATCACTCTTGATCCTGTGTATCAGCCAGAAGCAGGGATAGGCGAGGACGAAGAGCCTCCCAGGTCAACAAAATCCAAATCAGAGTTACTTGCCGTATTGCCGCACCAACACTTCTCGGAGTCGGACGGCATTCTAGATCTCACTTTCTCTTTACCCCATGGGGAGATGAACGGTTTCATTGACGAAATGAGAGAGCCACAAGTTTCTGTGAAACTTGCTGTGGATTCTGCACCAGGATGCGGCGGAATCGCTTGGCCAGCTGGACAGGTCCGTCCTCTCTTTGTGCACTGAGACTATAGTCAACTGGGAGCGATCATGTTATAAGGTCCTATCTAGCTACTTGACACAAACACATAGAACCACCAATCCGTTGGCAGGCAGGTCGATAATAGAACTCGGAAGTGGGACAGGACTCGTTGGTCTTATCGCAGGTAAATTAGACGCATCATGCAAAGTGTACATTACGGACCAAGCGTCTGTCATTCCCTTTTCTCTTCTTTACCTGGCTGGTTTACTCAAGGTTTTTCCATTATTGTTGCATAGACCGTTACTCGGCACCATGACCCAAAATGTTAAACTCAATTCGTTGGAAGAAAATGTTCAAGCCGCTGAACTCAACTGGTTAGTATTGTTGTCATTTCCAGCACAGTCCCTGAAACAACAGACGTGAAGGGGACAATCAATACCTCAAAATCTTCCGTCCCAACCTGACATTATCCTGGCGGCTGATTGTGTATATTTTGAACCCGCATTTCCGCTGCTAGTGCAAACGCTTGTGGATCTGTCAAACACAACTACTTCTATTCTGTTTTGTTACAAGAAGCGTAGAAAGGTATGCCTGGTCTGTGCGATTCCTTGCCATACAGTTGTATCTCAACTTCACTAGGCTGATAAACGTTTTTTCTCGTTGCTCAAAAAGAAGTTTACTTGGATACAAGTTGACGACCCAAATCGACAGGTATACAACAGGGAAGCAATAACACTCTTGAGCCTTCAGAAGATACCTGAACGGGATCTGGTGCAAGAGAAGAAAAGGCAACTCTGAGATATTACATTCTGGCAAAAACGGGGTGTCGCGCTGTAAATCAATTATCCATCCTATATGATATCGTTGCAAGGGTTTGCCGCATCACGAACAATTGAAGGTTGGTACTTTAAATAGGCATGAGCAGGATGCCGTCAAAGATGGAACAGGTCAATGAGGGCGAGATATTGGGTTCCAGGCAATTAATTCATTTGTACTCCCACCAAAGGATACCAAGCAGGAATTCGGTTTACTCTGCATTTGCATCAGGTACAGTCGTCCGAAGCTAAATACAGAAAATCAACAAGAGGATTGTGAGAGATTAAATGACTGACCTGGAGCCCATGTATTGTCTCTATCTCACTCTTGAGCGTGTTATTGACTAGTTGGTGCTGTTTCACCATTGAGAGACCTCGGAATGCTTCACTCGTGATCGCAATGGCGTAGAAGGTACCACATCCACCTACAATATTAGTCAAGTCTACATTATAAAAACCACTCCGAGAAAGTGTACCCGAGATATCCTGCACACGGAGAGCAGATGGCGAGAATCTGTCTGTCAGTTTCTGGTGTATTTCCCGTTCACCCTCGGAGAGGCCAGGTGTAGGTGTTGAATACCAGCGCATTGCGGCTCCAGAAATTCTGCCACGAGCGACGTATCGTCGGGCCGCTAGCGTAAACTGCAGCATTTCAGGTGAATTTCGAGAAAGCAAGGGCGGGATTGGTCAGCGCATTCGCGCTGGATCCCTAATGGGGATAAAAGATTTAAAGAATTTCAAGTTTGCCCTGGTTTTATTTTCCTCTAGCATGTTGGCTGCGGTGTGCGGGAGGTCATTTTGCTTGAGTACCCGACTATCTGCCAGGGCGCTGGCTGCTGGTTCACCGTCAGCCCGTGGTTATCTTTTCAACTCGGTACGCCATGCCTTCAGGCGCTCACCAAGTTCTCCAATCTCGCATGTCTCTACCTTCCGCCACAGATTTTCTTCCGTAGCTTTTTCACCCTCTCCTAAAGAATTACCAAAAGTAAATTCTTCAACTTCTGCGCCAATCCTCCCAATGCCCGGCGTAGGTCGCTGGCTCCTTCTCTCATCCACACTCGTCTTCGCTGTTATTGTTGTTGGTGGTGTAACACGCCTCACAGAATCTGGCCTTAGCATTACCGAATGGCGTCCTATCACTGGCATTCTTCCTCCACTATCTCATGATGAATGGTTGGAGGAATTCGAGAAATATAAGACTACTCCGGAATTCAAGATGTATGTCACATATGTCCTCGTGTGCTTCCTGCTCAATTTATGAGATGCAGTATGAACCATTCTATTACCCTCTCTGACTTCAAGTCCATCTTCTTCTGGGAGTGGGGTCACCGTGTTCTAGGCCGCGTGATTGGCCTCACATTTATCTTTCCCCTCGCCTATTTTGTCTACAAACGTCAGATTCCAAAACGTCTAACATATTCTTTGACTGGACTTTCGCTTCTTATCGGAGTACAGGGAGCATTGGGATGGTACATGGTGAAATCTGGGCTTGAGGATGAGATTTTAACTACAGGAGCTGTTCCCCGAGTGTCACAGTACCGACTTGCCGCACATCTAGGAACCGCGTTGTTGCTGTATGTCGGTATGTTCTGGCATGGAATGGCAGTTGTGAAGGACTCAAAGTTTGCGAACGGAAAGGCTTGGAGTGGTTTGATTGAGAATGGCAAAGATGGTATCAAGACGCTCACCCAAGTTCTGGCGGATCCGAAAGTAACAAGGTTCAAACGGCTCTCATGGGGCTTGACTGGTTTGGTGTTCTTAACAGCTCTTTCCGGTGCGACTTCAACCTTGCGCGCGCCACCCATTCCATTGCTTATATAGATCGGACAAAGGCGCCTTTGTGGCTGGCCTTGATGCTGGATTGCTCTATAACGAATTTCCTCTCATGGGCGGCCGGTTAGCTCCGCCAGCAGATGAGCTATTTTCAGAATCTTATGCAAAGAATTCCGACAAATCAGATACTTGGTGGCGCAATATCTTTGAAAATCCTACTACTGTTCAATTTGACCACCGCGTCCTGGTGCGTTCTTCGAACACCCACCTCGCAAGCGTTTACAATATGTCTTCCTTCGTGTAGGCGATTACAACCTATACATCTACCCTCTTGTTATGGCTTCACTCTCGCAGTCCTGCGATGCGCACAGTTCTACCTCCCCTTACACGCCTAGCAACCACTGTTGCATTTGGCATGGTCAATCTTCAAGCTCTGCTAGGAATTTCGACCTTGTTGTATCTGGTTCCCATTCCTCTTGCTGCCTCACATCAGGCTGGTAGTGTTGTTTTGTTGAGTGCTATGGTCCATGTTCTTATCACGCTGCGCCGACCAAGCACAGCAGCAAGATACTGGCGTCAGTTCACGATGCGGTCTACACAGGGTCCGAAAGTTGGATGATCCATTGGAAAATAGAAGTTGATGTTAATAAGATTCCCTATTCTCCATAATTGCTTCGATATACTTGTTGTAGTTTGGTCGATATGTGAGACTGAATAACCACAGCTATCAATCACTAGCAATACAATTTCTCATATGATTATCCCGACATCTGTACGTCACTACTCCCGCTAGCAGCTGCACCAGTAGCAGCAGCCGGCACGGCATCTTTAGCAATCATGGTCTGCAAGAAGGGGTCCACGTCGCCATTTTCGAGGATCCTGAAAGTATCCGGCAGCTGTGTACTTTTCGTCTCATGTTCACACCTAGGACCAATCAGGCCGATTGAAGTATTGTTCACATTGAGCTCCTTATCCTGCTGTAGCGTTTCTCGAAGGGCGTGGAGTCCATGACGAACCAAATCTTCCAGTGATGCTAGATTGAGAGGAAGTCATTGGATATATTTCCTAGTAGACACGGCCCAAACCCACCATCCGCAAATTCTTCATAATGTTTTTCCAGATAAGTTTTAGCACTCTGGCTTCTCGCTCCGATCGACATCGCGTAGTATTCATACGAGTTACCCGAAGGTGAGAACTCGAAAAGATGTGGTCCAGACTCGTCGAATCCGATGACCAAGAAACCAACACCGTAGGGTCTACGCCCGTACTCTTGTGTGTTTACTTGTGCTTCTAAAAAACCATAAAGGGGGTAGATCAGTTATTTATTCGAAATGATGTAGTTGACCCCGGAACAAAAGGAAAATTAAACACACTATCTGCGATGGCATTCACAAGACGGTTGACAGGCACAGCACGATTGAAAAGCATCCTGGACGACAGAGCTTGTTGTCGCATGAAATTGCTGGAAAAAAAACGGTCCACATTCAGATAAACTGTAAGACCGTTGGACCCTACCTCAATACACGAGCATCCGAAGTCAAACCAGCAATTGCAATTCCGACGTGGTCGTCTATCCGGAACATCTTTTGCTGGTACGACGCAAGCTCTCCTGTTGATCGCTATATACACATCAACGATTCATTAATACATTCAAACCCTTCGATCATTACCAACCTTGAGAGCCAGTAACACTGCATGTGTCTTCGACCTTAGACCAACAGCCGCAGATCCTTGTTTCACAGCTTCTAGTGCATACTCGACTTGATGAAGTCGACCTTGAGGTGAAAAAACCGTATTATCAGAGTCGTATGTGTTTCTAAACTAGATTCGAAGAGTATTTATCTATAGTTTGCGAGCAAAAATTTGCATGAACTAGACGCACCATGATACGAACGATGTGTCAAGGGGAACTTACGAGTGTACAAGCAGCACTGCCAGATTGGATCGTAAAGGCTGACGCGTTTCCATTGGTCACGTGGTATTCATCTAAGCGCGAGCAGATTCAAAAAAATCACCTGTTTCCAATCTCGAGAAATAAGTGGCAGATAAGATCAAAAGTTCCAATTCCTTTAGCACTTGAATCCCTTAATACATAATCACAAAGTAATACTTCAAACAGGCACAATAGTCTCAGCAAGTTTGTTGATCAACTCGACAAGCCTCCCCACTTCATATTCAGCCAATTTCAAATCCTTCTCAATCGTAATCGCTTCTGTGAGTGCCGGAAACGTCGTCGCTCCATAACCTTGGGCGCAAATCAATCAACATAGAACTTAAAAAAATTTTTTTTAACTACAACGGCTTACCTAGCCATTTTCCAGGCGCAACACCCAAGTGTTTGTACCATTCCCTGTCCTTGATTCCACCCTCTGAAATGAATCCACGTTCAAATGCAATCAGCTTCTTGTTCGATCTTCCAAGCCTCCTAGCAGCTTCAATAAATCGTCTCACAGGTCCAGGCAACCAGGGCGGAAACTCGGGATCGTCGTTCAAAGTGGCATGAGCATATTCCAATACACTCTCCCAAGTATCATCACCGAATAGCTTAGCCACATCCCAGGATGCAGCTGTGATGCCGGTCGAGGGAAATCCAAAAATAGACTTGACCCCATCCTTGAAACGACGTCCAAATGTCTGTGGGGGCGGACTCCAGTTACTGAGCCGACGTTTGCAGGTATGACGGCGCCTGTGTCGATCATGAAGAAGGGTGGACGGAATAGGAGGGAGGTGCCTGAGAAGTTTCTCAAAGGCTTCAAGGGCTTCTTGCTTTTCCTTGTCCAGCTTCGTACTGGCAGTTTGAACATTGAAAATCGCTTGCCTGAGAGGGGAGAAATCAGGTTGGGAATCAAGATTAGCTTCGACGAGGGATTCCACCCTGAAGCGGTATCAGTTAGTTGATCAATATTCTGAGGGGTGGACCAATCTTACCGGGCAAGATAATCGCCTAGTTCCAAGGTATATTGAGTCGTATTCAGAGGAATCAACAAAGAATTAGATAGTCTCAGCCCCATAAGACCCAGATGTTTAGCAACAGCGACCTGAAACTATCAGCACACCAGCAAAAGGCCTTTTGAAAGATGGCATACATGGCGGTAGAAACCAGGATCACCATACACTTCTTGCCAGTGTTGACTGTCATAAATGGAATGGTAATGATAGACAGCATCGGAAGCAGTATAACCAAAACCTTGATCAGCACTTGCAACCTACAATAACCATCAACACATCATAAAAGGTTACGGATATCGATTTATACCCCGATATGTTGAAGGAATGAGGTAAAATCACTTCCACTTCCAAGGGGTGCGACACTCGTTCCATGTGCTTGTCGTTCTGCCTCTAATTTACCGTACCCCATTGCAAACTCTTTGTCAATCATCGAATCGAAGCCTTTGTAGGGTCCTTCATCTTCTCTGGCGTCCCACAGGGTCTTCCCAGGGAAAGTTGGATGGTCAACAGCCAGGGCGACCTCTTTGATGAGATGAGCAAGAGAAGGTGATCCCTGAGCATTCCATCGTGAGCCGCTGACGGAGACATCAACGTTGAGATATGCGGCCACATTCTCCGCAATCCAATCTGTAAAGTCCTCGGCCCATTCCGTACTACCAATAAGACCGTACTAGCATGACTGGGTCAGTTCATGACTCGATGATCAATTGAAGAATACAACCTCCTCCGCATCCCAGCTCGCAATGACGACTGGCCAAATAGGTCAGCTTGCGCCCTTAAATTCAACCACCAGAAAGCTTACTAGTTCGAAGAGGTGTCCAACGTATTCTTAGCAGATGCCCAAGTCCCTTGACAATCTCATGCAAGGATACCGTACCACTCGTGGGGTCTGCAGCACCCATGACCCATGCTGAAACAGATTAAGTACCAAACGATATCTTGAAAGCAGAAAGCCTAGTGCGCACCATCACGGTGATTACCAATGACAATGATTTCATCCTTGATATGCCCAGGGATAGCGGCCATTGTGTTCCAGATGGGAGTGACCTTGTTATCAACTTTGCCCTGGACATCAGGCGCGATCCTCGCCAAGACCCTTGGTCGTGCTCACCATGGTTGACCAGTCTAACACGCTTTTGGCTAGCCTTTCCAGTGAGCTTTTTGTTGCCTTGTTCATCCTCCAAGTAGACGTCACCGATTTCCTCCAAAAGGCGTCGGGCATTGGCCCAGGAAATTGGAAGACTGGGAATAGCGGGGATATTGGTTCCTTCAGTACGCTTCGCATCCTCATACGACGGATATCCAGGTGTGGTCGGATCGCCAGGATACATGGACAAATACTGGACGGAACCTCGTTGAACGGATGTCGGGTTACGAGCAGGACCTCCCGGGTATGCAACATACCCATTTGCCATCGTGACATAACCATCATCGCGAGGATCAGAGTAGATGAGAACGCCAACAGCTCCGAGTTCCTGTGCACCTTTGATCTTGAGAGAGAGGAAAACAGTTTTCACGTTGATCATGTTTTCGAAAGCAAAAGGGCAACTCTACCTTCAGATCACGGAAGAGACCTCCATAACGCGCAAGAACAATTTTACCCGTAAAGTTCGTCCCTGCGGCAACAAGTTGTGCATAATCCTGTTTGGAAAAAAAGAAAGAAAGCGTCAGCCCAGCCCCGAAAAAACCCGTCTTCATGAAAAAACACCTCTTGGTCTCCGTAATTAGCGTAGATGAGCTCGCCGGTAATATCGCCATCTTTGCTGAGTCCATGCCACGCAGGGACCGAAGTCCGATACTTGTTCGCTTCTGGATCTCTCATATCCCCGTCTTCCTCCAAATCAGCTTCCCACTCAACTACACCTTGATCATTCACGATCGAAAGACTGCGATTCAACGGCGTGTTCAAGACAGGATAATACACGTCGATCCAAGCCGTAGGACGCTTCTTAAACCCAGACGCATGCTTCGACGTCAACCCCAACGTCGCATCGCGAGATTCCTTGGATCCAGCTGGAAATACAGGTTCCTTGTGAGGTGGGCGAATGTGGAATTCGTTCTGGAAGAGAGAGAGGAGGGTTTTGGCATCTTCAAAATCGGCATTGGACCCCGCGAGATGGGGATGGGTTGCATATTTCCTCGAAATTTGGAATGCGCTTTCAGAGTTGGGAACGTGGCTGATGATATACAAGGTCGTTCAATAAGTTGCGAGTATAGTCGCAGTAGAGACTCACAGGAAGGCTCGTTCGGCTATTTCAGGAGAAATACGATGAGGTCGGGTCAGCTGCTGACCAGTTTGACGCCAGTGAACAAAAGGGACGGCGCCGATCCTGTAACAAAGTACGACGAAAGCAGCCAAGAATCCCAAGAGAACCAACTTCCAGCGTGATATCCGTTCCTTTGATTTCCCTCTATCCGCAACATAGTCATCCACGAATTGGGGAAGCTTTTTCTCTTCCGTGGCCATCATGGGTGATGAGCGTTAGAGAACTAGATTGACATTAAATGAGAAAACTCTTTTTTTGGTTTGGCAGATCCCCAAACACACACCGGCGTTTAAACGGAAAACTCCGGCCGACGCTCACGCACAAGAAATCAAGACCTAGAGTCGAATTTCACGTGGTAAATCACCATTGTTGAGTTAACCCTTCCCCTTTCCTTATATCCAGTATCACAGGAACAGGCACTCATACTCCTCCGAAATGGCGTCAACAACACACCACCTGATTGACGCACAATTCGATCGCGCAGTTGAGATTGTCCAGAGTTTGCCTCAAACCGGACCTATCCAGACAGACTATGAAGAAAAGTTACAGATGTACAGGTAAAGCTTCCCTTCCTTTTCTCGACTCTCAGCTCTCAATGTTGATCGTAAAATAGCTTGTACAAGCAAGGTAAATTCTAAAAACTTGCTTCAAGCTTCAAACATACCATGTGTGAAATCTCATCTGGGTTTTGGACTTAGCTACCGTCGGAAACGTTCAATCTGCCCGTCCTGTTTTCTTAGATGTGCTTGGGAGAGCAAAATGGTCAATACCCTCCCCGATTCATTTCCTCAAAGAATATTCTGACGTGAATGGGGAGTCAGGGATGCATGGGCTAAACATAAGGATATGGAACAGTACGAAGCCAAATGGTTGTATGTCGAAACGCTTCTCAAGGTATCATCTCTCTCTCTCTCACCTTTTCCTCTTCGTTGATAATATACGTCTATCTCCTCTAGGTATTGAGACGTTACTCAGACAAGACCACCGCCCGAAATCTAGTTCAAGAACTCGAATCTTACGCTGGTGATCCCTCAAACCTGGTCTTGAGTCGTGCGCACCCACCTTTTCTTTTCCCTCATCCAATTCCAATACCTCTCCAATGGAAATAGGTATCTCAATGCGATCAACCGAGTCTGAATCTTCTGGATCCACAAGATCACAAATAACCACCTTTCCACTACAACCACCACAACCACCACCACTTGCATCATCACAAACTCCTCATCAGTTCAACCCTATCACTCAAACCCTCTCCGACGAGTCATTGTCAGAAAACGAAACCGAAAACGAACAAGTGCACCCCCCATATCAATCATCCCTTCGACCACACTCCTCACACTCCACTCATCACTACCAAACCCCCATCACCGGTTCTGTTCTATCCCAAACGTCCGGCATGGGAAGCATACCAGACACACAACCTCTACCCTCCTTCAAAACACCTTCTGCATTCCCCGCTCCTTCCTCTGCTTCAGCACCAGCAGCCTCCGGGTACGCACGACCTCCTTCCACGTCCGTACCCAACCCACGTCCCTACTCTCCTCGCTTCATCACCAACACCCCATCCCGACGACAAGACACCGAATCACATCGTCTCCAACACCACCACCACCCTCTTCTTCATGGACCGAGTTCAGACCCAGCTCTTCAACAAACGACGCTTGAAACGACCATCGAAAACGTACAAGCCCACCTGGCCGCTCTCACTGAACGTTTAGACATCCTAGAATCCTCCTCCTCCTCTCTTCCCAAATCCACATCGAGCTTCCTCCTCAAACGCTCACCACCAAAAACCACGACTCATCCCGATTTTCTGTTTCTCGGTAGTACAGCAGCAGCAGCAGGTGGTGGTGGTGGTGCATCTACCACCGCTCACGGTCGATCGTCATCCTCATCACCCTCACACGCCTATCGAGAATGGGATCCCAATTCGAACCACGACTTGGGATTGTGGTCCCACGTGCTCAACCCTCTAGCGCGCCTCGTTTCGGGTCTGCGACGGTTGGCGTGGTTGTTTTTGGCGAGTGATGATGCTGCGAATCGATCGCCTGTGATGGTGGTTATGAGGAGGTTGAGTTTGGACATCTCCTTCCTCGTATGTCTGCTCGTCCTTCTTCGTGCGCTATGGAAAAAGAGTCGACTTTGGAGAGGAGACGTCAAAATTGCACTTGTTGTGCTCTGGAGAGCGATCGTTGGAACGAGAACGTTGATGAGAAGCTTACAAGACCGTGGTGTATAGATAGATGGGTTGATTTTTTTTATTGTTTCTTTGGGAAAGGAGTTTTTACAAGAGACGAATTCTTACCAAGGTGTTTTTTTTTCTGTAATGTGATACACGTGTGCATATATTACGTGCCACTTAAGACATATCGACAACGCAACGAATACAATCACCACCCTTTGTTCCAATTCAGAAAAAGTTGAGAAAGCAAAGAGGAGAACTTACGTGCATGTCATCGAAACCTTGGTTGATATCGTCCAATTTCCTGTGATGAGTGACGTATTCGTCAATCTTGACTTTTCCATCAAGGTAATCTTGGAAAGAAAGAAAGAGTTAACCCCCTATGCTCAATCAAATTTTAGACATTACCTTGGACAAGTCCTGGAATTTCGGTCCTGCCTTTGACCCCTCCGAAAGCCGTTCCTCGCCAGACACGACCCGTGACGAGTTGGAACCTTGAAAATTCATCCTACAATGTGTTCAGTGAAATGAAACAGCACCTACGGTCTAGTCGAAATTTCCTGGCCAGCAGCAGCGACACCGATAACAGTAGATACACCCCATCCCTTATGACAAGCTTCCAACGCAGCTCTCATGACATGAACCTATATATACATCAGTCTTCCCCATATCCACACACACACACACACACACGTACATTGCCAGTGCAATCAAAAGTGAAATCCAAACCACCATCCGTGATCTCAACTAGATAATCCTGAATCCTCTTTCCCTCTGGAAGTTTTGCAGAATTGACAAACTCATGGGCTCCGAATTTTTTAGCCCAGTATTCTTTATCTGGGTTGACATCCACCGCTATAATGCGGGATGCGCCGACGAGAGAGGAAGTAGCGATGACGCCAAGACCGATTGCACCGCATCCAAACACTGCGACTGACGAGCCGCCTATGAGAGGGGTTAGAGTGGTTGGTTAGGGAGGGACTGGGACGCACCAACTCCTGGTTGTTTTGTGACTGCACCCCAGGCGGTGGTGATTCCACAGCCGAGAAGACAAACTTTGTCAAGGGGAGCTATTTTTTCGACTGCGACAACAGAAACGTCTGCTACGACAGTGTATTGGGAAAAGGTTGAAGTACCCATCTAGATACGATTGAGGTTGTCTGTCTCAGGATTTCGATGAACGCACAAAGTGATGGATTGGTTGACCGTTTATGGAGAAACGGGTGGTTTCGTCGGGCATGAGGCCGCGGCCTTGAGTGGTACGGACTGAAGAGGGTTGGTGAATGTTGAGATGGAGGAGAGGAGCAGACCTTTGCCACAGAGATTGGTCTTGCCGCTCTTGCAAAATTTGCATTCGCGACATTCTAGATGGGTGTGAGGTGGATGGTGAGTGAAAGGAGTAGGCTGACCAGCAGTGTAGAGAGGAATGACATGGTCACCAACGGCGACGTCGGTAACGCCTGGACCGACTGATTCGACCTGTAGATGGGATAAGGGCAAGATTGTGGAGGAGAAACAAGACAGACGATGCCTCCTCCTTCGTGGCCGAGGATGACAGGAAATAGACCCTGTGATGGGTTGATGGGTAGATGAACATGTCACGAGTGATATGGATACCTCTGGATCTTTGCCACTACGGGTGTATTCATCGGTATGGCAGATGCCTAGTCTGAAGTGAGAGATGAAGAGGAAGAGCAGGTGAGACGAACCTGTCCAGAGGATCTGGATGCGGACTTCGTGATGACGGGGAGGGGCGACGTCGACTTGTTCGATTCTGAGAGGCTGGGCAGCGCCCCAGCATACGGCGGCTTTGCATCTGATAGTGGACATGGGGGTTATGTGAAAAGATGGTGGGAGACTTGTGTCATCGATGGGAAAATTTATCTAGCGGTTGGCCATGTCCTTTGAGAATCACTATTACAAACGAGTGCGGAAGCCTTGCTGCGTGGGAACAGGCTACTGACTAGACTGGCAGACTGCAGGGACAGCTAAGGGATGTTTTGTGTGCATGCGGCCGACGACGACGGTGCTTGCGACGATGAAGAGCGAGGACTTTTTGTACACGTGTGACGGACACTTGGAGGATGCGAACTTTGCAAGCAAGGTCAAGGTGACGGGGGAGGCGATTGCAGAAGTGAAGCGAGAATGGGAAGAGCGGCAAGTGAAGCAAGGAAAAGTGAAGCAGGGACAAGTTGAACAAGGAAAAGTGAAGCAAGTTGAACAAGGAAAAGTCAAGCAAGGACAAGTTGAATCTCAAGTAAATCAAGTAAATCAAGTTGAATCTCTTCAAGTTAAACATGAACAGTATATCCTCCACCGCGACTTTTTCTCCAGTAAGTACTCCCTCCCTCCCTCGATCCTGCTCACAGCCCCAGTGCGCCGGGCAGAACACCGACGACGACGCGAGGCAGCGCAGGCAAGGGTGCTTGGAGTGCGTCTGCCACGAGTGCCGGGTAGATAGATGATTGAATATATGTCGGAGTTGAAAGTGCATTTTCCAGTGTTCTGCCATGAACAAAAATCCATTTGTGCCGCCGCCGTCGTTCACTCCTCAGCAGCCCCCACTCCCTCCCGGCCCTCCTCCGCCCCAGCCAGCCAACCCAGACTATGCCCTTTGGGCTCAGCACGCCCATGTCCAGGCTCAGCCCGTCGGCTACTCCTGGTCTCCTCCCCAGCCTCCTCCACGTCCACCGCCAGAGCACAGCGCTCTCTACGCCAACTATGGCTACGGCGCCCAGTGGCAACGCCAGCAGCAGCAGCAGCAGCAGCACCAAAACTACCACCCACCCCCCGTCCAACCCCCGCTCCCTCCTCCTCCTCCTCCTCCCCCTCAGCCCGCCTACAATCCCTACCAGCCCACCGCGCCATATCCCCAGCAGTACGTCACCCACGTCCAGCCCCAGCCCATCCCTCAGCAATATATACACCCACCCCAGCCCCAGCCCTCCTTCTACACCCCCCAGCAGCACCGCCATGTCCAGCACCCCTCTCCCCAGCATCTTCCCCCCGCCAAGCGCCAGCGTTTCGAATCCGCCCCCAACTCAAACCGCCACCTCCACCAGCCCTCCTCTTCAGCCCACCAATCATCGTTCTCCGTCCCCAATCACCCTGCCAACCGCAGCGGTCCTCCAGGAGGCCCCCATCCCTCCAACTCCTCTGCTGGTGGCCCACGAGGCGGCCCATCCGCCAGGAATCCAGCGACCGGCGGTGGAACCCGTCTCAGTCGTGGTCCCTCCGGAGGCGGCCCAAGAGGCGGCTCAGCACCCCGTGGTCGCGGCGGCGGCTTTCCAGGAGGCGGCGGTCGTTCCCAGAACCAGCCCGCTTCACTCAGAGGCCACGGTTCTCAAAGAAATTTCGGCGGCAAGGATTTCCACAACCGCCGAGGCGGTTCTTTCAACTCGGGCTCCAATTACCAGAACAACTTTCGCAATCGCAACCAACATTCCAACCGTTCAGCGAGACAAGACCCCGTTTCAAACGCTAGAGATGGTTCAGCATCTGCCAACACCGGTAAGGAAAACCGACGCACACTCACCGATTTCAAAATCGTCGGACTCAAAATTCCCGAAATCTCTTGGGCCTGGGGCAAACACTCGTCCGACATCAAACAGGAACCTTTGGTCATTGACACTCTTGGAGAGGATACCACCGAGGCTCCCACTGACTATCCTGCCGAGTCTCCTACCGATGAAAAACCTCAAACAGCCTCCGATTCTAATCAGAGTTCCCCTCCTCCCTCCAGAATGCGAATTTACTTTCATACTCCCGTCACGCCCGATGACGCCCGTCCCATTCCCCACTCCTCCAATTATTATGGAGACTCTTCAACTTCAGACGTCAGGAAGGGAAAGCGCAAGAAGCTTGAGGATGATGATGGAGATATTGAGCAAGGTCGTGCGGCCCCACCGCCACCTCCTCAGATGGATACTAATGGTTTTGGCAATGCCGACAATGCTGCTTCTGTAACCGATAACGATCGGTCCAGTGTCCCCGCAAGTCTCGCACCGAGCTTGCCAGACACTCTCAGCGAGGATTGGCTCATGGCTGCCATTGTCGAAGGTGAGGAAGAAGCTGAAGCCGAAGGCGCTCTTCGGCCTCCTCACGATGACGAGGAAAATGTCAATGAACAGCTGGACTTTTATGATCAACTTGTCCCTGTCAAACAAAATCATGACGAGGACGAGGATGATGGTGAGCATATTTTTTGATCAATGACATTGGTGGATCGTGCCTTTGAAATCTCCCCATCGTGTGTCCCGGCGGCTCCAAACGCTTCAGCTGCCGATGGGGTTGTCTCCCGCCGCACGAGACTGACGTGAATGCTTTTTTTTCAAGGGTATGCTCACGACGGCCATGATGGAAATTCTGCACAAAGTGCAGTTGATGGAAATACGGTACAGAACGATTCCATCGCTCGTCCTCCGTCTGATCCTGCACCTCCATTGCCGACTATGGCTTATGAACAGTCTGCCTCTCGTCCAGATGCGAGGGAGCTTTCTCAAATCGAGGTAGCTACTGCTATTGGAAATGTCTCGAAGTCAGATGGACCGACTTCTTCTGTGGCCGCTGGAGGCAGTCCTGTTCCTATTGGGCAGGCAACTGGCTTGAACTCCATTTCCGGTTCTGTTTCTCTGCCTGTTCCTGTGAATAGTGGTGTCTCCTTGTCACCTGTGCCTGTCACTTTGGCGTCAGAAACGACTCCTGCTATTGCTGCAGCTGCAACTGGCGCGATAGCTAGTGAATCTGTGTCCGTCTTTGATGTTGTATCATCTGATTTTTCGACTCACGCACCCTTTTTTTTTCTATAGCATGGAATCTAAAAGCGGGGCAGCAACAGGGGTGGCTACTGATACTACTGACCATACTCAACAGAGCCATGATGCTCAGCAGCAAATACAGATCAAGTTACTTGAAGCTACACCAACATTGACGGATGTTGTGACCGGAGATGCAACGCAGGAGAGTACATTGTTGGATGTGGAAACGCAAGGAAGCGAGGATACTCAGATTGATCACGAGTTGGAGAAACAGGAACCACACGAGCACGAGCTTGATCACGAACACGAACCTGGTCATGAACAGAGTAACGGCGACTCTACACATCTGGACCATCTACCTGAACCGCCTGCGTCGCCAACTCTGCTATCGACGCCGTCAAATTCGGATGAGGGCAGTGGTACTGGGACGAAAAACGAATTGCCTTCAACTAGCGGTGCGGGGAAATTCAGAGTGCCTAGTGCGAACAGAATTTCGATTTCATATGCAGGTGGGAATAGGAGGATGGTCATTGATGCAGAGGTGGTGCAGAGTATGAAGGTGCTGAGACAAGATGGGATAATTGAGGTTGTTATGGATGTTACAAAGCTTAATGAGAATGAGTTGAAGGGCATTCTTGTAAGGTTTCCCTTCTCACGCATACATATTCAAAATTGACTTGATTACATAGTTTGAAGTACTCTCAGATGCGACGAAATCATATACTGCTCTCCCTGCATTGCTCGACCCTTCAACCTCGAACCCGGATATGACACTCCCGCCGTTTTGGAGGCTTGTTTTGCCTGCTACAGTTACTTTGTTTTTGTATCTGGATACTGAAAGACCGCTTTCAGAGCCAAAGTGGGCCAAGACGGGTGATGTGCAAGAGTGGTTGCGAAGTATGTTTGGACGTATGTTTTGGGTTGCTGGGGAGGCTGCGGAAGGATGGGAAAGGAAGATTCATGTGGTGGATCCAGACCCGGTAGGTGTTGACAACACATTTCATTCGTCGAGATGATGACGCCACGCCATTCTAGCCCCCGACGATTTGGACGGTCTTGGATGGCTGGGCCACTAATTCGACTGCTGGGGTCACTGCTGAACGTCAAAAGTTCCTGAAAACGCATATGACGGAGACCGACAACGTACTCGAAATACTACTCCGACTCGTGCGTGGGGAACGTGCAACGCCGTTTTCATCGCAATCTACGCCGACGCTTTCTGGGCCGTCTGTTGTGGGGCCGTTACTTTCGGCGTTGACGCCTGGGTCTGCGCATGCGAGTCAGCAGACGCATGTGTCGTTGGCTGTGATGGCAGTTTTCAGGATGACGATTGAGTATGCGCAAAAGGCGGTGGGAGAGGAAAAGGGGAAGAGGCAGGCGGAGGAGAGGGTGGGTGAGATTATTCGGTGTTTGCCGTCGCATTTGATTTATAAGAGTTTGGATGGGATTTTTAAGGAGTGGAGGGTGGAGAAGAAGCGGTAGGCGAGTAAAAGAAAAAAAAGGGGGGGAAAGGGGAAAAAGGGGGTGGTTGGTGTTTTTGTGATTTGTTTCTTGTCGAGTGTGTGGTTATTATAAATAGAAGTAATTGATTGTTGATCTTGATCAAGGCACCTCGGTGATTCTGATTGGGGATCCGGAAAAGGGATGGAGAGGTAGTGTGTATACGTTAACAATGTACATACAATGTGCAAGTACGAGATGTGTCCTATGTGACTTGTAGTTGTGTGGTTTATTGGTACACTTTCAAGACTAAAGTGTCGTTCTATTTTCTCCAGTAAGTCACATCTACACCCTGTATTCTAGTTCTGCGAGTATAGTGTTTCAGAGTACTGCAAAAGCTCTTATTGAATGACGTCTTTCAAGGTGGTGTCGGCGAATAAAGAGGTGTCACGTCAATGTCAATCTGTCCATGTGAGATATATGGACTTGCCAAATGCTGTTGAATTCAACAGAATCAAAGAGTTTCTTATATTACTTGTGCACAGCCTGGATGAATTTGAAACCATCATCACGATTTACTGCTGGCTCCATTCTTTCACATGGATAAGCTCGAAAAATATCTAGCGGAGGTTATTCTGCCAAGCTATGAATTCGTACATATGTAGCATAAGATACCATCAGTACAACTCGCATTACCGCAACCCTAAAAATACTCCAATCATAAAACGATCGGTTATCGACTCTTCAACTGACTATTTATATAGGGGAGCAACCGTTCCATGTACCAGATTATGCCAAGAGGTAGGATGTTCATCAAGGAAGTGTTTCACCTTCTCCTCCTGTGTGGCATTCAACGCGAACGAAACAGGTTCTGTGATCAGCCCCTGGCAGCGTCGAGAGCTAATGCCAATCAATTTCAAACAAAGATCTCGTGAAATGAAAAAACTCACATGCAAAGCGAACAAGTAAAATTGCCGTTTTCGTCTTCTTCTGTGAAAAAATCTAAGCAGGAACTAATAGATCGCATTCCGTCGGGTCCAATCTCATCGTCATCATTCTTCTCCACATCCGGAATCGCAGGCCTATTGGAAGCACCCGGGACTGCGGCTGCAGCTTTGGGCGAGGTGGAAATCGTAGCAGAAGCTGTAACAGGTGTAACAGCTGTGGTGGTACTTGTTTGCCGGTCAGGAAGTATATGTCCATCCACACTGTCCAACCGTGGTTTCTTTCGCATCTGGCTCAGAAGCGGAACCTCCACCTCGTCTATATCCATCATGTTCCCGGATTTCTGAACCATCACTTGCCCTTCAACTGTAGGCGATTCAGCCACATTTATGGTAGTGCCTGACACAGCATCAAGTGGCGTCATGACTTCAGACACTCCTTCAGACGGACCAGCTGAACCTCTTGAGCTCAACGACGTTATACGAAGCGTACGCAAATACTCGTCACTCATTGGAGACCGGAAGTTATTGGGATAAGAGGTATCCGGAATCAAGTCAGCTGTTGAACGCACTTGTGAAACAGGCAAAAGTTCTGTATTAAACGATCTCCGATGATAGTACTGTGAAGTGGCAGCTGGGAGATCTGACATGCTTGCAGGGATACTTTCGACCGTTTTTGGCCTTGATGCTGGTCTACTCAACCCCAGTGTCGAAGATGAGGTCGCAGACGAGGGTGCATTTGTATAAACTACCGATGAAGGTAAGGGTTTTCCTGAAGGCCTGATCATGGATGTGGACGCAATCTGTGGTGTAATTATGGGGGGTGCAGAAACCGGGTGGCCAGGTTGTATACGGATTTGTGGCTGAGATTGGGGTTGATTAGGAAGATGAAGTTGCACTGGTGGTCTTAGTAATGGAAAAGATGCTTGACGCCTGGGCACATAGGAAGGGGCCACCATCATTGCAGGATGTGAATCTGTGGAAGGTACGTTGTTGACCGCTCCTTGAGTGATATGATTGATATTTGCCGTCCAATGTCCTTGTGCATTCACCTATGAAAGTAAAATCGGCAATCACGTAAAAGTGTGGAAACCATATGCACACCTCTGTTGCACCTTGTGATAGTCTTCTTGATGGAATTGATGCTGATCTCTAAATTCACGTCGTGAGAAAGACATCTCATAACGTACGACAATTGCATACCGATGATGCTAAGACTTTGAATCCTGTTAGATCTTGTTCCTTTGTATTTAGGAAGCATGTACTTACAGGCTGGTTTGTGATGTCGCATTTTCTGGTCCGGGGAGTAGCCATCTCGCTGATTGCCTTGTTGTCTCTGCATCAAAGATTTGGACATACTAATGCTGGGATGATTCTGATTAAAATCAGGTGGTGGAATATGCTGTCCAGAGGCCAGCTCCTGCTGTTGCCACGAGGGACCTTGGATAGAGTGATGAACGGACTGACCGCTCGGCAGAGTTCTATGTAAAGATGGCTGCACCAGAATTGAATTTGACGAGGAAAGAGTATGGGATTGGAGCCCGATAATATGGTTTCTAAGTCGCACACAGTCGTTCTGCAGCCTAAGGCATTCCTGCTGAAGTTGTGCATATTCTGTGTGACCAACTGCTAAATTTTTCTCCCTGGCCAGGATTACCTGGTTCTCTCTCTGTAGCGTCACGACTTGTTGCTCCAGAGCCTGTACTTTTTGATTGTAAAACTTCTGTATGTGTTCCTGTTTTTCATGAGCGTCTTTGATTATTAGGGTGAGTCGTCGGTTATCCTCAAGGAGAATTCGATTTTCATTTATAACAGGTTGGATATCTACATTTAGAGGCACAGTCGAGGGTTCTCGCAGATAGCCATTAGTCGTCCTTGAGGCACAAGGTGTCTGAGCCACAGGTGGCAAGCTAGAACCAGGATTAGTTGGAAGGAGTATCATGGTTTATGCCAACAAGATAACAGACCTGTGACTATTGGGAACTTCATTTACATGTTGATGAGGAGCTTCAGAAGGTTGCTGAACGTTCATTAGAATGTGGAAAAGGAAAAAAAAAATGACGCGTGCTTAATTAAGGCTCCGCCGCTGCGGTCCGTTCCCTGCCGAAATTACAGCCTCCATTGCTGTATTAGCGAGGTCAGTTGGAGCATGAACGTTCAACCCATAAACCCAGGATATGACTAGTATTGTTGCTTGCGCCACAACGCAGTCAGGGGTCACTTTTTGATCGTCGGCACATTGGCAGCAAGTTACAAAGAATACCATCACGTTACTAATATATACAGTCAGTGGATCATCTTCCAGTGTTCTCCCAGTGTTTCGCGTGTTTCGCCTTATTAGTACTACAGTTAAGGTAAGATTGTTACAACATGAGCCACACTGCTGTCCTTCAATCTAAATCTAAGTTTTACAGGTAGCAATATCATACGCTATATTGTTAGATTATGTCATAGAGCAGACGTTATAAAAAGCGCAAAAATAGGCTCAATGTGGTCGTGCCTTACTCATCACGCAGGTCATGTATGGTAAGAATGATGGTGCATCACTTGATTATGCTATCCGTTGGGAGCAAGAGGTATAGCAGGTCGGGGTATTGAAGACTCATGTGAGTCGTTCCTGGGTTCCCGTGGGAGATGTGAGTAGACGGGCGATGTTGACCGTGTGGGAAAATGCGAGCCCAATACAGGCGGAGTGCCATTCTCGTAGGTAGGGGGAGGAGGGAAGTACACGGGGAGTGGGGTTAGTTCGCGCCTGAGAGGATGAGGGGTCCGGTCCATCTCTGCGAGTTCTCTGTCTAGCTGGTGACGTTCGAGTATGGCGACTATACGATCACGCTTGGGAGTGACGCCGTAAATGTAGCAGCAACGAGAACAGCCCACGACGACTGCGAGTCCCAGGAGGCCACCCAACACTTCAAAAAATATATGTATTGGTAACCCATGATTGTGGCGATGTGGGCGATCGCTGACTGTGGCATCTGGGGGGATTGGAACATGGACAGTAGTAGGTGAGGTCTGGTGGGCAGGCGGAGATCTGGTGGTAGGAGGAAACCTGTGGAGTGTGCTGGAATGGGAGGGAAGATGCGGATGGGAAGAGCGGGAGGAAAGATCGTGGATGGAGGCCGCAACAAAGCTAGCCAAGATAAGCTAAGCAGGGTGGGGAGGCGGGAAAGGCGTTACCTGGCGAATAAGACGACAAAAGAAAGGCGCATTGCCGAGTCTGCCGAGTCTGCCGAGTGTATGACAGCAAGATCATAGACACGTGATAAGTCACGGTCACTGTTCCGTACCTCGGATATTGCAAGCAATTTGTTCCGGGCCTCGGACGTTGCTTTCTAAGCCCGGCACGTGGGCTTACTGAGGTCTTTCCATGTCCTCGATAAGTGTTTCCATCTTGTCTCTTCCGCAATGGGTACTCTCCACCATCCAGCCGTCGCTGAAACAGCTGATACTGCTCTCTTCAACATGCTTACAGCGCCCACCCGTCCAACGGCTAAATCTTTTCTACAAAGAAGAGACGCCGTCCTTGACCCTCTGCTGATCGCTGCGGCTGCTGCTTCAGGACCCCATGTCACCCGCAACCATTATCATCATGATTTTTTTCCAGGTGTTGCAGTTCCCCGAGCAGAGGGTGCTTGGGACTGGACAAAATGGTCTGCCGATGACTCCGGCCACAAATCCGAAAGAAAGCGTCTTGCATATGTGAGCAGACAGACTCCTCGCCGTCAACGCCTTATCGCTGCATCTCTCGGCGACTGCAAAGAAAATAATTTTCTGCATGGTTTTGACTCTCTTAAGACCGCGGACAACCTCCCACAGACATACGAGAAACACTCTTCACCACTCATTTCCACTCACCACCAATGCCAACCGCTTACCCAGACTTCACCCACCGTACATGTTAAGTGCATGGCACGCACCCGTGTGCCAACCCCACATGGTCCGGTCTTCTTGCATCTCTATCACAACAATCGCGATAACAAGGAGCACCTAGCCATTGTCATCGATCCTGCCCAATTTTCCGAAGGTATATCCCCAGCTATTCCAATCCGTTCGCATTCGTTAGATGCTGCATGGAGCGAAAATGAAACAGAAATGGATCGTATCGCCCGGGGTGCTTACGTCGGACGTTTATCTCCGACATCACAGTATGCTTCTGATCCGTCCTTACCTGTTCAGTTCTCGTCCTCCCAACTTCACAAATCAGCTATTCCTCCGCCTCTTATTCGTATTCATTCTGAATGCTTCACTGGTGAGACCATTGGGAGTATGCGCTGTGACTGTGGCGAGCAACTAGATGAAGCCATCCGACAGATCTCATTACCTATCACCGTTCCTTCTGATCATCCATCCGCAAATCCTACTGTCATTCCAGGCCGCGGTGCTGTCATTTATCTTCGGCAGGAGGGCCGAGGAATTGGCCTTTTGTCTAAAATCCGTGCATACAACTTACAGGATCTGGGTCATGATACGGTCACTGCCAACCTCATGCTCGGTCACAAAGCCGATGAGCGTGGATACGAGATTGCAGCCGCCATTCTACGCGACCTAAGCCTAGATTCGGAGGGGTCGGCTTCCAAAGGAGTCAGAGTCTTGACCAATAACCCCGATAAAGTGAAAGCCTTGGAAGAGGAAGGGATTAGGATAGCTGAACGCGTACCCATGATACCACGGAGCTGGCAGCAGTGTAAGCACAAGGAAGAGGACAGAGAGGCGCAGACAATGGCGCAGAAGAAGGAAAAAGAGAAGATGTTGGGTGCTACATTGATAGGTGGCAATGCTGTATATGGTGAAGATCTCGATAAATATTTGCGAACCAAGGTTTTGCGAATGGGGCACATGTTGCCCCTCTGGCTGGAAGATACCGTTTGACTTTCTATTTATTAGTTTATTTAGATAACCACTGAGATGTACCGTTACATAGACTTCTCAACAGGGGCTGGGATCAGGGTTGGATAAATTTCAGGGTTGGAGTTCGGTTTCTCATTCTTACCTTCACTCACTCCTCTGTGTTTGACACCTTACTGGGCATCGGCCCACTGAACTACGCGTTCTTTACTACACTCGCTTGACCTTGGCCCAAGATGCTGGACAGATATCAGAACCTTGACGGAGGAATGGTGTATACGCTCGAAAAGGAGAAAGCACGACGAAGGAAATCAATGCTGATGGTCCGTCGCCACCAAACATCTCTCGAATTTATCCGGGACTCACAACTTCTCCTCGCACGTTCTTGCCTACCGTAAAATTCAGGTCCTATGTTCCATCTTCGTGCTTCTGTTGCTCGTCGGTGGCGGCGTTGTTACATGGTATTTGCTCAGCCATCGCGTCAAAAGCTCTGCAGGCTCTGGCAGCTCTGGCTCTAGATTAGACGTTGGTTCCGATCCAAGCCAATTCAAACAAGACAAACGTCTGCACAAGTCCTTCTACGGTATTGCATATACGCCAGAGGGTGCCCTTATGCCCAATTGTGGAGCCCAGCTTGGTGCGTTGCCATCGTGGTACGGCATGGACTGTTAGTGTATGGCGCTGAAAACTTAATCCCTAGAAAATATCATCAGAGACGTCCAGGTACGTTCCGCTCCTCTCCGTCCAAACCATAACGGACTCATCCTTCAACAGTTAATGTCGCAGCTCACAAGTCGAGTCCGCCTCTATGGGGCAGACTGCAATCAAACCGCTCTCGTTGTACGTCACTCTAACTTTCTAAAAATATCTTCAACATATTTATATCGTCGACACAGCTTGAAGCGATTAAGCAGACCAAAGTCGACATGCAGGTCTATGTCGGCAACTATGTCGTATCAGATGATATTGCCGTATACCAGAGGCAGCGTAATGCTATCAAAGACGCTCTTCGAACTTATGGTGCCGATCATGTGGCTGGAATCACCGTTGGAAATGAGTTCATGCTCAAGTACGGTGCAACTCGTGAAGGATAGACGCGACGCTGACATGACATAGCTATCTAACTAGTCATAGCTCTCAGAACCCAGAGAGCAGCATTGGTAGACAAGGTAGTATCTCAATACAGACATGAAGCGAGTGCATTGATTCCCATCACCTCAGGTGCTACTATCCTCAAAGCAGATATTGATGATACTCGCCAAATGATCGCGGATCTGCAACTTCCTAAGGCTGTTCAGATTGGGAACTCTGATGCCGGTAGTTTCTTCAGCAAAGAAGTTCTCGAAGATGTCAATTACGGCGTTCGTTTGTGCCTCTTAGTACATGTCGTAATCATGCTGATATCTGAAGATAGATGTCAAACGTACATGCATGGTTTGCCAACACCACTGCAGAAGCTGCAGCGCCTTGGGTCTTCAAATTCTTTGACGAAATGAATGTTCAACCCGCTTCACAGCTTCCGAACAAGCCTAAGATGTATATTGCTGAAACTGGATGGCCGACAGTATGAGGTTATTGACTGTTATGATTGACACCATTAGTGACAAATGCGGATAGAAATCATCCGATGCTGGCAATGCAAACAACGGGGGTTCAGATGCTTCTGTGGCCAGTCTTCAGGTGAGGGTGTCTCTTTTTGCAGGAGAGAAGTCAACTACCTGCTTTCCAGATTTTCCTTGACAATTTTGTATGTCAAGCTAACCAGAACGGCATTGGATATTTCTTCTTTGAGTTCTGTGATGAGATATGGAAAGATGACGTCTATGGTGGAGTCGAGGGCTGGTGGGGTCTTTTCAATGGCGAGTATGTGGATTGTCCGATATCAGGGATTTGAACGCATTCACTGACCACCCTACTTAGTCGAACGCTCAAAGACCTTAAAATCCCTGACTGCCCTGCACTCTAAAATCCTAGAGTTTGTACTACGTTTTTTCCACATTGACTATCTACGATACCAGGGACCTTATAGGACTATATTCTCTTAGCATCACTGTTTCTTCTTTGTAAACATTAATGCTCATTGAATGACGGACTAGCTGTGATAGATGCGAATCATAAGTGAAATAGCCCGAAACCCTGGATCACATAGGTTATTGATTCTAGATCAAATGTTCTGGAAGAGTGAAACTCATTGGCTCAGTGCCAGTTAGATGTATCTGAAAGATCTGGACAAGATACCAAGCTTTGTATACTTTAGAAGACATTTTTAGTGGCTTTTCCATTGTCTACGCTAGTGTATGATACCATCAGTCAGCGTTTTTTGATGGATGATAATATTGCTGCTCAGAAAGTGGACATCAAATGAAGGAAAACATGTAAAATTACAATTTTGTCTATTTGCCCGGACCTATGCCTGTGACACCTACAACTATAGCATCAAGATGTACACGTATCATTTTGTTATGGAAAACAAAGAATGGAGCTTTTCCCAATCACGGATGGATACCTTGTCGGAGGGAGGTAGGAAATTATTCACTCAACAGGAAAGAAGACACTGGAAGTCTCCCTTAGTATTTCAGCCATTGAAACTTCAGTCACAATATCCGCAAGATATATCCATAACTCAACAGGAAACATGAGCACATCATGAAAATAAATATATGAATTAAGTTTTTTTCTCGTACACTCAACCTCAATTGTCCTTTCAGAACATGTTGGCCAGCTTACTGGCAGCTTCTCTTGCATCCAGCCTCGGTCTTGTCGGTTGCATGCGTGTGGTTTGTTGTGATCTGACTTGAGACAGAGGATCAATTCCAGCGGCTTGCTGACCTTGAAACGTAGATGTATTCGATGGTGACGTCGCGGTAACTTGAGCACTACTACGTAGTGGATCAAAAGTCTGTGACGATCCTACCAACGTCGCGGTTGTTGGTTGAGACGTAGAGGCTACTGCAGGCCGAGTTCTTGAGCCATCGTCGAAGCGATCGAGAGGAGGTGCATGGAGTGGCGACTGATATGAAGAGGATCCCACGCCAGGAAGTTGTACTGGAGCAACTTTTGTCTGTTGGGTAGGTGGTGGGAGAACCTGCGTTCCAGGGGAGACAAGAGTTGGTGTTGAGACTGCCGTCTGTTGAGGGGCGACGAGAAAACTTGGGCTCAAGGGATCATCTAGCCCTGGAAAGGCTTGGACCTGAGACGGAGCAGACTGTCGTGACTGTGAGTTTGCCAGAGGATCAACCGATAGAGCTGGTTTGGAGCGTGGATTGAAAGTAGCAGAAGATGTGGGAGGAGTTCCTACACGGCCACCGTTTGTCGTTGGCGCTATTGGGGCAGAACGAGGATAGTCAGAATAATCCTCGAGAGGAAGAATGACTTTGGGCTTTGGCGGCCCGGTGGATGGAGAGGAAACCTTCTTCGCAGCGTTGGCAACATCACTTCGGAGAGTTTCCAGCTCCCTCAGCGACTGTCGTTCGTACACCAGAGAAGATCTTGCATGCTCAATGAGTGCTGTTGTGATGTCATCGTTTGCGTTACAATTATGAGTCCGAAGAGCCTGATGTAGATTTTGTGAAATGCCTTCTGCTCTCTTTGCGAGGATTTGTTCGTATCGATCTGCCTGAAGAGCTGCTTGAGATAAAATATGACAAGGTTAATCACATTACATGCCTCTGCCATATCCGCCAATGCTTCGTCTACTTTCTCAGGCCGGATATTGGAGCTTGCTTTCAAGCGTTCTATGTGTCGGCGTTTAGAAATTGTCGCCTTGACAGCAGCTTGATATTCCTCGAGAACGCCAGTTCGCATTTGAAGGGTCTCTTTTGCGGACTTGGCATTCATTCCTTGATAACCAAGTGAGTCCGCTACAATGACACATTCACTAATAGCTTGTGCATGATCTAGGTCTCCAAGGCTGTGCCAAACTCGTCCAAATTTTCGCAAGGCATTTCCAAGAGGTGGATGGGCCTCGTTAGTCGCAACATTTATGAGCTTGTTACCCATTTCCGAATGTGAAGTAGCGAGGGCTATGGTAGTTCATGACGGGATTAAACAAGGTACCGCGACTCGGAACGAATGCTCACCTTTTCTCGTGATGGCTAGTCTATCCACAACCTTAGCAGCATCAAAGAATTGAGTTTCGAGTTTTGTTAATTCGAAACGAGTACGTTGCAAATCTTCATCTTCATCTGGGACCTGTCGTCGGATCAGGCTGAAGCCCGACGAGGTTTTTTTACGAGGTTTAGGAGTAGGTTGGTAACCAAAATCACTTTCTATGAAAGCGCGGACGTCTTCATCATTGACAAGGATAGGATCTTCGCAGACCCGAGTCATCCACCGCTGCAACATAATTTTAACGAGACGATCATCCTCTTCGTCCGTAGGCGCAGACGTCTGTGCCAGCGGCAGCGCTGCAATGATGGTCTGTGGGTTGTTGAGGACAATGGATTCATAGAATTGTTGGAATTCCAGGTACGATCGCGAAACATTGCGATATTTGGTGCCAGTGAAATTACTCAGATTGGTCTATTAGAAGCCTCATGGATAGGATTCGTGATCTCATGCTTTATAAACTTACTTGTGCGTCAAATTTGATCAAGATATCTCGTCGATTGCGGTCAAGACCAGTGACCCTGACTTTCAGATATGGTTCGCGTCGCTCAAATGTAGCACCATTGGAGAGCACTGCTTCGTTCGGAGAAATGAACCCTGGTTCTGATTGTCCGTAAATTTGAGGTTCTCTGCCGTAGAGACCAGGGGTTGGGCCTTTGTCGGGTGTAGAGGAACCGGGGGTATTAGCGGGTCGAAGATTAGGAATCGGAGAGCCTGGTGGGCGAGGGATCGCTGGCCAGGAAGGAGTCTGGGAAGAAACTTCGCCACCAAATGCAACGGTAGAGTTGAGAGGATCAAACATAGTCGATGGGCTTTAGGCTACTACGCTCTACTTTGATACAAATGTTGTTACGTAACATAAACTACATTTCAGCTGTCCTCGTCCTTGTCTTGACTATGGCTACTGACGACAAATTTCCAGACAACAACACACCCGATGCTGAAAAAAGTTCTTCACCCCAGGAAACAAATGACTCTCAGACACATCAACCTCTGGACGATAGAGCGCTGTTAGTTTCCAAAGCTAAATCCTTTCTTCAATCCCCGCAAATATCTGGTCAAGACCTATCTTCAAAACGTGAATTTCTCCGAGAGAAAGGCCTCCACGAGGTAGAAATTGACCATTTATTGCATGATGTAGTGAGTGTTTATGCCTTGGAGAGAAGAAACCAGGATTTGAACTTGAGGTTAGCCGGCTTCTGCCCCTCTAATCCCCCCACGCACATACCCGCAACCTCCTCCCTCTCCCCTCCCCAATCTTTTACTTGGCTTGTTAAGAATCTTCTCGTGGCTTGCAGGCGGGTCGGCGGTTCTCCTCTTCATATATCATGTGAGCACGCTTGCCAAAGAGGTCCATAAAATATCTCTTGACCTTTCATAGCGCTTTCTTTTACCCCGAATTGCTCGATCATACATGGCAAGACATTCCCTCAAAAACCATCATCTCACTCTGATGCGACGACTAACAACTTCACTGTCAACGTTCAGAGAAACTCGAGCAGAAGTTTTGTCTGTTCTTCCGAAGGCCGATCCTTGGAGAGAGCCCCTACCATATTCTAAATGCTCTTGTATAGATGATGTAACTACATCCTTCGGCGAGCAGGAGGTCAAGCTGGATGTCGTTCCTCTTGTGACAACACTGCGCTGCGGCCTGGCTGATTTCACCAAAGGAGAAAAAAACGGGTTAAAACCTACGACCGAGGAACTTTTTCACTATCTGGAAGAGAAAGTCCCCTGGTTACTTTCTCCTGACGGCTTGAAATATGAGGTAAGGAGTGGACCTTGTTTCCAACGCCTGGATCGTGATTCTTATCTTACGTTAGCAACGTCTCTGGGAATCGCTCTCGAGTTGCCCTCTTTTCTCCGCTGACCCTGCTTTACCTCTCCCTTCTGTGGAACAACAGTCCCAGTCACCTTCACGCTGGAGCTACATACCTCCTCCGCTTCTGAATCCTTCTCCGATACTTGTGTCGCTTTCCTCGTTGAAATTGGCGCTTTCGAAAGGCCAATCATCCAAGCCCAACACTTTTCGAACCACCCTAGAAGCTTTGTCTGAACTTACGGGGTATATCAGCTCCCAGCTTTTCATGCCTTATCGGCTTCCCACGAATGGTATCGGTATGGTGGGTAATCTAGGTCCAGTTGAGGAGTCGTTGCGAAAGGAGATTCGTGCTCTTAAAGGATTGGTTTTGAATAGGTAAGGAAAATTGCTCTGATAGAACCTCACCTAATCCTGTTATTTAGACGTTCTTTCATGCCATTTATCCCCCGCGCGTCTACGGTTGCGACGACCTAATAAACGTTATTAGCATGTACAACTGTTTAACCCACAGCCACCTGCTTTAACATTGGCCCTTGTTACCATCTTTGCTATCCAATCTCGTGAATTGAGCCCATTACGATTCGTAGCCAAATCATTTCAGAACTGAGGATATTCATGACTCACTCAGCCACTAGGATCTGATTGCTTGGTGCTGGCGTCCATTTCCGATGTTTTGCTCAAAGATACTGATTTGGCGGCGCTCCTGCTGTGTCTCTCTCTACACAGATGTGCAGCCTCATCGGAAAGGCCAATAAGTTGTTGCCCTTTAAAAGACCTTTGGCATTTACTTGCTGTCACCCAAACCAACCTCACCCATTTCACTGAAAATGATTCTTAGTTTCTTCAAAAGGGATTCGGTAAGGTGATCATCTTTTGTTGCCTTGTCATATCTAAGTGGTGATTATAGAAGAGAGTTTGCCCCTCATGCCTTAGGCCTGCGAAAGAGTAAGCCTTGCCCCCTGGAGTCGTATGAATGGTCGCTTACTGCCAGACGCCTACAGCTGCAAATGCGGCCGAAAATATCTTGTAGCTTTCAATATTGGAACCTGTAGGAAAGACATAGCTTTGCAAGTGAGTCAGTTTCTGGCATCAAGTAGTAAAACTGATGTTTTGGGTCGCCTAGTAGATTCCCTAGTTCCCGTTTCACCTGCAATGTTCTCTATCCTTATTCTTCATCTAGAGTATTATATTATCCCTCATATATTAGCTCTAGTAGAACTCTCTTCGTTCATGATTAATCCATAGTTTTTTCCTGTATCCCTTTTTTAAATACTATATACTACTTAATATTTCGCTGATACATTGTTGCACAGCGTCAAGGAACATATCTGATTCTAAGGATTTATTGCTCATGAATTTTGATCGCGGCCAAACAAAGTTTCAGTAGCATGTGGACCTTCCTCAAGTGTGCCTACCGCTCAACGTCAGCATCCGTATATCGTTTCTCAGAATACCTGAACATCCCTGTTCATGAACGAGACCTCGTCAACCCAAAACGATTAATCCCTTACAACTGTCATTCAAACCACAGATTACCTGAAATGGAGATGGCTGTTGAAGAATCTAGAGGAAGGACTACAGCAGATACTATCGGTATTTTCAACGTTACGTTTCTCGGGACCGCGTCCGCGCAGCCATCTGCGACTAGGAATCATTCTTCACTGGCGTTGCGACTTGGGGCCGATGTTTGGCTTTTCGACTGCGGCGAGGCTACTCAGCACCAGATTTCAAAATCGAGAACGGTAAAGAGAAGCAGGATAAATAAAATATTTATCACACACACACACGGTAAGTATCTTGATCTCCAGCACAATTGTCTCTTCACTACCTCTGGTGTATGAAAAGGAGTATGTGCACGTCCTATGCCTTTCGGTTTGCTCACAGCAATCGTTTTTAGGCGACCATATATTCGGTATATGCCCTCTTTTGGCCAGTTGTATGAACGGATCTGGGGGTACTGCGGAGGGGACCGAAGATTCCCGCATGCAAACGAAGTCGACTTGCCTACCAGTAAGTTTAATTTTCCACGACAATCACGTTTTTGATACTATTGACAGATAGCCACTTGAGATCTATGGACCCTTGGGGACCCGAGCATACATCCGTAATGCGCTGTCCTTCACTCACTCAAACTTGGATGGCACCTATGTTGTCCATGAGCTCCGTTCTCCGACAGATCCTCAATACGGCGATGGAACTGCGCTCTCCCGATCTTTGTATGAGCTAGAAGGCCAAAACATCTCTCAGGTGAACGGGATATGGGAAAGCATCTATTCAGATGCTTTGATCTCTGTGTCTGCAGCGCCCATTTGCCACTCAGTTCCTTGTATTGGTTATGTCATAAACGAGTCACCAGTGCCAGGAAAAATCGATCCTTCAAGATATGTCCCGCACCTCAAGAGGACCAATACTCCAATATCGGTTATGCGACAACTTCAACAAGGTCTTTCCATCGAACTGTCCGACGGGACAGTGCTACACGGGCCTCCACGAAGGCAAGGTCGTAAACTTGTAATTCTAGGTGATACATACGATCCTTCATCGATCGCAACCCTCGCAAGGGATGCAGATATTTTGATCCATGAAGCAACAAATGCACATCTCCCTGGAATAGATCCCAACACCAAACCCACGGATACATATGACTCAGTAGAGGAACGAGCTAGATCAAGGGGACATTCAACACCGCAGATGGCTGGTGCCTTTGCGAAACGAATACGCGCCAAGAAGCTCATATTGAATCATTTCTCTGCGCGATATGCAGGTGATGAATCAGATGATTCCAAAAAAATAATGGAAGCTATTAGCAATCTAGCAACAGAGAAGTATGGGTACGAAGTAATCTGTGCTCGAGACCTTATGAGTTTTGATGTAGTACCTAGCAGATAGTTTTGACTCAGGTAAGAAATGCAAATTCAAAGTTCTACTTCACTATCATCAGGGGGTTCGGAGAGTTCACTGCTCCCGTCAAAGGTTTCACCCTCCTCCAATTCCTCTACAAGTAGTTTCTTCTTCACTGCCGCCTCTTTTTCCTTGGGATCCTCCTCCAATTCTCCCATCTCGATGTCATCATCGAGATCGGGATCAGTTATTTTTTGTGACTCGGATCCATTCAAAAATTTATCTTCTTCAGCGTCCTCCCTAGTAGATGGTGTCGGCATGACTGAATTATCCCGCGTTGAGATTTCTATGATGGTTTCTATTGATTGTCCTCCTGCTACTTCTGGAACAGGTGATGTTCGAAGAGAAGGAGTTCCAGAATCAAAGTCTTTGTCTCTTCCGAAGTGTCGTATGGATACGAGCTCATGAACAATGAGGTCAAGGGCGCTCTTATGGCCTTGAATTGCCTTCTCTTGAGTTTCGTTCTCGGAACGGATGGCAGTCATGTCATTCTCGAGAGATGCTATTTCTCTAACACCGACGTAAGCACGATAATGGACGTGTCACCTTTTGGACTCAACTGCTCGAGCTCCTCCCTGGAAGGTAAAGTATAGATCTTCTCCGCCACAACGTCATACTCCATCTTTCGTCGGCGAAGTATTTGTGCCTGTTCTAATGCTACTTTCAGTTCTTTGATTTGGTTCCCTAATGACTCGTGTTCCTGTTCTGATTGATCACGTATGAGCTGCCACAGCCATTGGAGTGATTAATTGTAGTAATACCAATATTCTGCCTCTCCTTCTGATACTCTTCGACTTGTCTAGTCTCAGCTTCACATGTCATCACACTCTTCTTCAATAGCAATTGCAGTGAAGCAAGTTCAATCAGAAAGGCCTCCTTAGTATCGTTGATTGACCTTATCTGGGCTGTGTCGTCCAGCTTAGTCGAGGCGGTACTGGCATTGATGAGATTGTGGAATTTTTTAATGACGCGTTTCAGAGGTCGTTCATCGTTTGTAATGCGTGCAAGAACGATGTTATCTATAGTACCAGTTGAATATCATCTATCAGCCCGTATTTAGTGGAGATTTGGAACTAGAAGGCATGTGTTACCTTCCTCCTCCATCGTAAGTGACGGAATTAGGGTGATGGGCGTTGCCATTGTAGTCAGCGGGACAGCCCTTGGTCGACGTAGAGAGCAAGAACAAGTGAGAGTCGCCGCGACAGGATTCGCTGCGTGACATGTACCATTTTTAGAAACTGTCAATAAGCTGAAATGTATAATACTTTTTCTTGGACTAATGCGTTGTAGGACATATCTGAGACGCAGTGTAGACTTGCAGCCGAGCACCACAGAACTCAGCTCATTGCATTGTCCTATCATCAAGGAAGTTCGGCGCTAAAGTAAGAACATCAGGGTTCAGCGGCCGTCTAGGATAGTACTGTAAATGGTTCTAGGTTTGACCGAATTTACCTAAGGAGTTATGGAGAATAGCTCAATCCCAAAGATGAGAAAACTGAAAACGAACTGAAAACAATAACTATGAAACCAATTGCCTGTCAACTGCTTGTGTGATGGCCAGGGAACGTTTTACCAACTCGTCGAACATGGTCACTACTTAATGAGCGTGCGGCAAGGTATATGTCACCAGCACAAAACTTCAGCCTGATGTGGTGCTATATGCAGAATTTAGATGTACGGGCATCAGGCTAAAAATCGAGGCAAGGGGTATAATCAAGCAACTTTATGAACTCTATGTTTTGAATTGCATGTTTCACCCAATTTTGGCGGACATTTATGGGAACTTCAACTCTCGGTATTCAATTATTACTGAGCTCATTAGTAGAAAATGAAGAAAGTTTTATTAGACAAGCATACTTTTATTAGTCAAATTTTTGTTAAGGTCAAATTAAAAGAAAGGATTATGATATGAATTCACAGCAGTTTGAGATTCTTTATAAAGTCACTTCTTCCTGTTTCTGCAAAGATATACCTATCCCCTTCTCGCCTGCCCCGCCAATGTGATTTTTCGCCGCGCCTCTTCCGCTAGATTCGCCCAGAATGCGACCTCCTGCTGATATTTTGGATGAGCCGTGTGGTGTACAGTTTTCTAGATTGTGCAAGTTAGACACAGAGAGCAACAAAAACTTCATCGAACACACGTCAAAACCCTGTAAAACACCTTCAATGATGATTGACATTGTGGTAGCTTTGCTAAGGAGATCTGGAATCCTTATAGTATGTCGGATTATCAGGTTCGTCAGCTCGTTCCGTATTTTAAGGAGGCTAAGCCATCGTCAGTATCACCAAGGTCAAAGTGTTAGTTGACGTACTTGTCAAAAATCATTGTCTCCTCATCGCTGACGGTCAAGTACACAAAGGCATTGAAAAGCACAACATATTTCTGACACATCTATCAGAAGCGTAAGCTCGTATTTTGTGTTTCTTTGTATCCATAATCACAGCGGTCAACATTGCATCAGTCGTGACCGTGGCACGACTGAAGTATCCTCCAGTCGTCCCTTCTGCTAATTTCTTCAAAACTTCGGTGTTCTCGGACATAGATTCCCGGAATACAGGCCACATTTGGATCAGTATGCTAAAAATGAAATGCTCGCCTGGTGGGCAGCGTCGTTTTTGAATTTCAGTAACGACATTCTCGGATAATCGAATCATCGTCAGTAATGATATGACAGGTGGCTTAGGTTCTAAGACCGATCGTACGAATGTCTGTTGAACCATAGAAATGAGATGGAAGACTAATAGACGCGAATAGAAGATTCACCCTGCAATAATCAAGCACGGGGTCAAAAATCTGTCTCCATAAGGAATCATAAGTCGCCTGTTCCTCCTTCGAATTCGGGATCATAGCGAGATCGCTGAATGTCATAGAACCACTTCGCTGTCTACCGCAGTCTGAGGTAGATGAATTCAGTTCCAGAAGTACTCCTTCTGGCGAAAGTAATTCTCTGGGTGTAAGAGATAACTTGGACTCGTCGACGATGATTGACGGTGCCAGCTTGAAGAAAGCTGATAGAAAGGTGTATTCTGCGGTTGTGTTGTCCATCAAGACAAGTATCAAAGATCTATACGTAGCCTCTACTGGTTGCTTCTATGTTAATAGTCAGATATTAGAATGTTGGTGTCATTGATTTGAACTCGCATAGGATTTGTCATCGGCCATATATGCTAGTGTTACAGCCGGTCCGTCAATCTTGGAATGTGCAAGACGATCGAGGTTCAGCTGGGTATCACATTCATTATTGCTCGTCACGATGTTCTGAACCTTCTCAGCCATTCGGGACTATTGAACAATTAGCGACGAGCCCCAAACGTCCTCATGAATAGAAGCTCACCTTGACGTAACCGAGACTACGAGAGTATCGACGAAAACCTGTCTCGTAATAAAGTCGTGCTGCTCCGATATACGACCGTTGCACTTCGAGTGCAACATCGCTGGCTTGTCGATATAGAAAAGCATATAGTGGGCTATACTTGAGCAACACTGACGTCTGCAAGACTTGCAAATTAGTCGTGACGCTCGCTCGAATAGGTTGGAATAAGGCCAGAAAGAATGTTCTGAGCTTGGTCGCAGCCTGGAAAATCCTCTTTAATTGGTTTCGCATCTAGACACCATGGGGACAACAATATACCACAATCCTCAATCCCTCCAAAACTCCACCCAGGTCTCTGGCAGCCTTCACTCTTGAGCGAGTTTTCGACAGCATTAATCTCCTTTCAAAATCTTGCACAGCGTCGATCCAAGGCTCTCCGACATTTGTATCCAGTATCAATACCATGAGTGCAGGATGAATCGTAATTTCAGAAATCAGACTCGAAAGAGGTCGTTCAATCCGCTATGTGAGAAGGCGTATCATTGAGTCAGAACATAGCGCCAGAGAAGGTAAGAACGCACCCGTCGACTCTTCAGTTTGTTATCGATGTCCTGACTTCGGTCCTGTAATTCCGATATTTGACCAGCAACGGCTGTGAGGTCTTTCTGAAACGTCGAGAGGAATGAGTCTAGTGAGTCTAGGAGCCCGATACTCGTCTACGTGCGTTCTTAGAAGTCGATTAATTTTTGACGGTCAGGAGCAACATACTTCAATTTGGTCATGAAGCTCAACGTATTCTCTTGCCCGCGTTGTATCTTTAACAATACCCTTTATAGGTGAACTTGAAGAGAGGATTGTTCAGGTGACCCACAGAAGTTTGCTGGAAGTAGTTCTACTATCTATTCGAAGGAAAATGATGACTGCTCACCTAAAGTCTCTGTTGGCATGACCGAATAAAGAGGATTGAAATGAGCAGGTTATCTCAGGGGGTGGTATTACACAAATGAGTTACTGTGTTTGGCGCGAGAGCCCGGGCCGACAAAAGCTCAAATTGATCCAACTACGTATGTACACATCAGGACGATAACGCGTAACCTAAGGAGGAGATGTCTGTACTATAGTGTCGGGATATCTGTAAATCAGCTTGAGAGTTATAATTCAAGCTCATGTCCTGGGGCATATGGAAACCAGTCGGAGGATGGTGATGTGGGTGCGGATGCTGTATAACAGAATGTTGCTGCGGGTTCTGAGGCGGAGGCAAAAGGGATGAAGGTCCTGCTTCAGATTCTGCTTCACTGTCCTCTCCCAGAATGCCAAGCTGACACCATTCAAAGTCAGCTGGTTCTTCTATCAACTTTCCCATGATACTGGGAAGATCAGAATGCTCGCTCTGGGCTGCCTTCATCCATCGTTTGCTGATCATCCAGCTGGCGACTCGCTTCGGTGGGAGAGCGAGTCCCTGTTTGACAGGACCACAGGTGCGCTCCTTCTTCCCGGCTCCCCGTTTGATTTTATTGGGCATGCTCTCATCCAGGATACCATAGAACCGAATAAGCCTTTGACTCCGCCAGGCGTGACCTCGTGTGCGAAGGACAGAAACCTGTTTTCCGATAGCATCTGTCTCATAATCGGACTCCTCTGAGGACATGCATTCAATTTGTAGAGCACCGTCAAACGTCACATGGTGTAATGCTTCAATCTTCTCCCTTGCATCGGCACGATTAGCTAGTTTCTGCGGAAATGGAATATATCAGTACTCCAACCCTCAATAGACATCTTCTGATGTGGCCTCACAATTTTTCTTCTAGAAACATGCCGTGCTCTCCGTGCCTTGGCATCCTCTCGTTTCTTCAAATTCTGGGCAGTCAATGCATCCCTCTGAGCTCGGAATTTCTGCCTAAACGTGACAAAGCACTGCTCAAAAGTCGCTTCTAGAATCTTCTTGTTAAAATCCTTCCGTGGAACGTGCTTGTACGATTTGCTATTTTCTCTGATATCGTTCATAATGCGAGTCTTCATGCGACTGTTGTGGACGGACTGCTTCGTGGTTTTATCCCATACAAACCGAACGGGATCGTTAGGCCCGAAGACAGCTCCCTCTATGTGAGTGTCAGGCAACTCTTGGCCCGGTTCTAGCTGCATCAATCGAAGAAAATGCGCCCGCATAGCGTGCTAGCAGCCACAAATCAGAGAGAGCATACAAAGAATAATGGGAATCAAGACTAACGTGGATAGTCAGGCATCGCCTGTCGTGATGGTTAGTCCGACGTATTCGATATTTGGGATTGGGCTCAGAACTGCTGGAATCAGTGTCAGAACTAGTAGTTGACAAATCAGCCTTTGAGCGCTTCCTGCCACCCCTCGAGGACGTGGCATGAGATAGATATGGTGAACGAGGAGACTGTGGTGATAATGAGATTTCGGTAGAATTGACGTTGGGTGATGGTGAAGGAGTACTGAACCGAGGCAGGGGCAAAGAATTTGCGAGAATAGCTGCAGGTGGTTGCGGTTGCAACTGTAGTTGGTTATTAGAGTGAAGAGGGGCCGGCCTATTCTGAGCACCCTGATATTGTTGTGTAGGGAGATGTTGCAAAGAAGGAGAGTGTTGCATCTGCACTGTTTCCCGATGGGGTTGATACTCGTGGCCTACGTTACAATCATAAAAACGTTGGGTCGTGGACGGATGAGATGCTGCGGAGGGGCCCTGAGCAAAATGAGCGGTACCATAAGCAGGAATATTCTGCGGCACCGGAGATACAGGCGAGACAGGCTGGTTGGGTTGGTGGGGTTGAGATGGGGGGACTGCGGGCGACATGGTGTACTGTGGAGTAAACAAGCCTGTGGCAAGATGGGACGTATTCATATTCGGTGAACAAGCTGGAGATGTTCCAATGGCATTGAGGGGAAGGGCAGGACTGCCAAAATGACCTGCCAGGGAACCATTTGTCTGAGAGAGGGCAGTTTGCAGCGTGGCGATCTGCCGTCTCATTTCGCTCATCTGCTGTTCCATTTCGATCTGCCTTTGACGATAGCTAAGTTCCTGTTCTTGCTCCCAAGCCCGACGCCTCTGATTTTCGCGCTCATGGGCTTCTCGGGTCGCATTCAGAGCTTGAATGAGACACCCAGTTGGTACAGGCAGCCCCCTCGTGGGTTGAGGTATCATCTGCATCTGTCTAACACATGGTAAGTATACAGGCATAAATGATGTGAAGACGACACACGGTGTTTCCACGGTGAGAGGTTGAACCTCTGGGATTGCGAGCTCAAGCTCACTTCGATGAGGCACGTAATTCTGAACGCCAATAACATTCTGATGAAAAGGACCTGGATAGTTTGGAGGTGGTTGTGACCTTGGATGACCAGCATAGGGATTGAGGGCATCTGAAAGTTCACTGGATGTCATAGCCGGTTGAATGGAGCAGAGGCTGGCAAAGCCTCAAAGTCCCGGAACCACTCATAAGAATGATTTTATCCTGTCCATCACTCGGAACTGTTTCACAGATCTGCTTGTGACAGAGGGTCTAGTTAAATATATATAAATAATACGTCAACAATTGATGTGATCACGGACGCGTCATCTCTAGGGTCAGGTAATTAGGCTTCCATTTATTTTCCCTACAAACGCGCAAAGGATGGATGCAGACCTTGGACTATTACTCTCAGGAAGAGCTGCTGCAGGTCGAGAGTCTCAGGGTATACCGGATAAGTATGTTGTATTTGGCCACACAAATTCCAAGGTCCTTTGCTGAATCTATGAAAGTGGCGAAGTCATTCATATCTCTTCTCTAGCCCTTCTCAAGGTATCAAGGCAATATATAATTAAACTGTCCGCTGATTTATTCACTTCATCACAGATGTTGAAACACGGGCGTGCGGGAGTGCCAATGGAAGTCATGGGTCTCATGCTAGGCGAATTCGTAGATGAATACACTGTCCAAGTGATAGACGTATTTGCCATGCCGCAGTCAGGAACAACGGTTACGGTTGAATCTGTAGATCACGTTTTCCAAGCCAAGATGGTCGATATGCTCAAGCAGACTGGAAGGTAAGCACTTCAATTTTCACCAGACATTGACTTTGTCCATTCACATTTCCTGCTTTCAAACCCAAATACCCATTTTTGAATTGATTTCCTTTTTTTGTATAGGCCAGAAATGGTTGTGGGCTGGTACCACTCACATCCTGGGTTTGGATGTTGGCTGTCAAGTGTGGATATCAACACGCAACAGGTACGGGATTGCTGTCATGTTCGCACATGCGAGCAAGCGTAGACAAACGTACTTAACCATCGTCTTAGTCATTCGAATCGTTAAACACGCGGTCTGTGGCAGTCGTCATCGACCCTATCCAATCTGTCAAAGGAAAAGTCGTAATCGATGCGTTCCGCCTTATTAGCCCTCACACCGTCATTTCCGGTCGCGAGCCCAGACAAACAACCTCGAATATCGGACACATCAACAAACCCTCAATACAAGCACTCATTCACGGGCTTAATCGGCACTATTACTCAATTGCGGTCAATTATCGTAAAACGGACCTTGAGCAGTCAATGCTGATGAACCTACACAAACGCAATTGGACTGAGGGTCTTAAACTGCGAGATTTCCGTCTTCATAAAGAATCGAATGAGGATGCTATCAAGGCATGTTTCAACTTGTCATATCAAATCCTTGAATTGATCAATATGGCCGGTGTCTCCAGTCGATGTTAACGTTATCAGAAGCCTACAATAAATCTGTACAAGAAGAATCAACATTGACTGCAGAACAACTCAAGACGCGGCATGTGGGAAAACAGGATCCAAAACGCCATCTTGAAGAAGTGGTGGAAAAAGCCATGGGCGATCAAGTCGTACAGAACTTGGGGACGATGTTGTTAGCCGAACTATAGTTGTCCTGATCATAGTTGTCCTGATCTTGAGCGCTGGGATAGGGGTCTCAGGACATGAGGTAGATGATTCCCTCTTGTAATATAACTGCATCATGTCAGAAACCGCTGTTCTCACCATCAGCACCCTGAGAAGGACACAAGAACAAAATCTATAAGAAGATAGCTCCCGGATTCTGAGATGATGGGTTTGGTGCTGAAAATCTTCTGGATTCTTTCTCCATCAGTACTGGAGGTGTCCAGGATATGGTAACGTGCCAAGATGTTCTCTTCGTCTGGTGGAGACAATTTAGTTGGGGTAGGATGACAGCTGGTCATTCTGACATGTAAGAAGTTGAAACTGATGAAAGAAAGGCAATAGTAATGTGTGTGACTTGGAGAATGTGTCTGAGTTTGAAGCAAAAAAGAATGATCTGTCTCACAGAGTATATGGGCGTGCTTCTGCATTCTTTGTGGGTTAAGATGGTCAAGCCAGTAGTAGACTGTTGCAATCTCCCGGGAGGCACTTAAGAGACCCCCAAAGCTAGAGTTAGAGCATCAGTCTCTCATTCAATGATTTCTTTCTGTAGGATGGAATTGAATCAAAACTTGGAGAAAGCTTTGGGAGGGGTAGATGTTGGTGAAAGCGGGGAAGAGTGAGGAACAGATAGGTTAAAGCATGTGTCAGATGATTGAAGGTCTTCTGAGATTTAGGCTCAAAGGTACAGGCGGTATGGTAACATGATTCTCGGAGATGGCTGGGGGGAAGTCCCATCGCCAGCATGCGATTGATTCCTTCCCTTTGAGTAAATAGTACTCGTGGAACTGATGCCGTCATGTGTGTTTCTCAACTATAGACGTACTCAATCTGGCGATGCCTAGTCATAAATCATGACCCTGCTCCGCTTTACTACCAGTACTCCAGGTAATCATCTAGACTAGCACCATCGTCTCATTCAAGGCAAGCGCGGACTTGATTTGGGCGACCGTCTTTGGTATGACAACACGCTGACTGACTTTCATTTCTCATCTGGTGGCGCTTTAGTCACGATGAACGTTAGGATCTGTGTGACTTTTCTGTAAGGATGGAGATCGAAGATGTTGGAATGGAGCTTCAGCGGAACTTGGGAGTGGTACTGTTAAAGTTGAGCCAGATCATCGGATTATCTCTACATGCCATTTGAGCTGGTGTGAAATGTCAGTTATGTGTGATGAAGACCGGATTGAAGAGTCACACTGTCCTAATCAGATCGGTCAGAACGGTTTGTCCTATGGAGGTAAATTCGTTCTTGTACCCCGCTTGACCTCCTGTCTCGGGACGTAACGAGTTCGAATGGTGGTTCTAGCTCGACGGATTATCATGGTAAGACATAATTCACCCCAAGGGAGGTATATATGTATAACGATCGGTGATAGTATGTTTAATGCTCTCACACATGGAGATAAATGGCAGCGGCAAGACCCGAGGACGTATCTGTTAGAATCTGGCCAATGGATGAGGCACGGATGACGAGCTCTGGTCTGAATACGGAATGGTCGGATACGTGTAAAAGTCGACCAGCCTGAACCGGGAATGAATAATGAAGATCGTTATTCGATGAGAGGACTTTTGGGCTAGTAAAGTGCTGCGGCGTTGATCGATGGAGCCAAGCCTTACGCCATTGCTCGACTGAGTTTATTTGTAAACGATTACATGGGTATTTTGCGACGCCTATAGAAATTAGGAACCCATAGTTTGGAAGGTCTACTAAGCTGAGGAAGAATGCCAATTGCCCTGGAGCGCCGAATGGCCTTGCCGAGTCGACGTTGACTGTGGGCAGTGAGGCCAGTGACGTTGCGGGCGTAGATTTTACCCATTTCCGAGGTAAAGGCGGACAAGATGTTTGGTGCAAGGGCGAAGTCTACGGGGTCGAGATCAAGCTGGCGGAAAACGTCGTTGTAGCGTGCAACCGAGGCGGGAGGGGGAGCCTTGGGGAAGCGGAGGCTATGGGAGACGACACATTTGTCCTTGAGGAGGTTGTTGGGGGTGACGATCTGTATCGGCAGTCAGAAATAACGAAGCAGGGAGGAGGAAGAGATGCGCACCTCTCCTGAGAAGAAGGTTCGCCAGTGTCGACCGAGGGCTTGTTAACAAATGAGGCTGGAGGAATAAGAGACTAGGAGAGAGACGAACCGAGGTCGGGGTTCCCAGCGTTCTGGACGATGTCGCCGATGATGGAGATGGTCTTTGCACTGCTGGCGGCAGAGATGGCAGGGGGAACGGCAGGAAGGGGAACGGCAGGGGGGACAAAGGAGGAGGAGCAGCGCACGTGAGGCGGGCGGAGAACTTTGCGCAGGCAGGCAAGCATGGTCGTCACAAGGAAAGCTGTGCGTGGGAAAAGCCGAAAACTAGGCGTGGGAGAAAACGACTAATTTATATTTAATTATAAACGGGTAGTTTCTTGCTCCATGTCGTGTCTCTAGTTTGGATGTCTGACCCCCAAGTCCCTCGCAGACAGCTGAACTCGCCCCTTGTCTTCTCCTCTGAGTCTGCTCTGACTTCCTATGCTCCTGCAACAGTCTCCATGCCCTTCGTCAGGCGCCATGTTACTCGTCGTCTCAAGGCTGCAAAGGCAGAGTGCGACAGGGAGCTTCACCGCGTCACAAATTCTATCACCATCTACTTTGAGGCCCGTCTTCGTGACGCAGATATTGACATAGACCGTGACCGACTGAGAGCCCAGGATGGCGATACTGACTCTCAGCTAGGTGATCTTGACTCTGTCGGCGGCACCTGTCCTTGTTTTGCCCCAGAAGTTTCCAGTGCCCTCCCCTCGGATAACGAATACAGCTCAGATGGCGCTGGAGAGGGTGAGCTCGATCTCCCCCGCCACTCTCGTCCCCGTACTCTTCAAGACATCGACAATCCAAGAAACATCTCCCCCCTCACTCATTCTCGCTCTTCTCCTGGTTCCCAGCCAACATGTGGTCTTCTTGGCCCCGCCTCATTTCGTAGACATAATACTATTTCCTGGGACAAACCTCTTACTCCCTCTCTTTCTCTAGGTGTCCTTGGATCTACTAGCCCTACATCTTCCACCTCAATGCTACCCGAACACACTCTCACTCGTAAGCTCACAAATGCATCTGGCATTGCCCCACCCACTTCCTGGACCTCTGGTGCCCCTTCTTCTCGTCGCCTATCCCGCAGTGTCCACATGGCTGCAAAGCCCACTCTTTCTGGCCAAAGTTCCCGCTCAACTTCGCGTTCACGGTCTCCTCTGCCCCCCTTCTCCGGTCATGCAAGTTTCAGTGATTATAACCAAGCTGCCATCACCAGGCGCTCCTCACGCATCCTCATCGATGATCCAGTCGATCCAACAATGTCCGCTCTCTACGGTCTCATAGGTGTTGCCACGGATATCATTGATATGACGGTTGCGCAGCTTACTGCTCAGCCAAAAATATGCGAATCTTTGGTCCAGCGTGTTCAAAATATTGGCAAAGCTTGGGAAGACAATCCTGGTTGGAACGGTAGGAACTGGTACGTCCAGGTCCTCCTCGCCGTCGCTAGTCTTAGTCGTGTCGTTGAGTGGTGGGAGGCCGAGAAGCAATTCTGGAACTTCGATGACAATGACACCGAGGACGAGCCTCTTTTGTTTGTCACAAAGTCTCCCAGTGATGATGATGCCGAATTCGACAATTTTCGTCTTAACGACGACGATCAAGCTAGACATTCCATGCGTTCAGCCAGTCAAACGAAACGTTCCCGAGAAGCTCGTCCCAAAACACCAGCTCCGACGCCAATTCCATTGGTATCTTGTGAGCCTGCTCAGACAAAGTCAGAGAAGGCGACGCAAGAACCAACCGACTCTGCCCGAGTACTTGCTACTGAACGCTTGCGCCTACAGGTTGAAACGGCGCAGAGTCAAAACATTGTTATGGAACTCAGTCTGGATGGAGAACATTTCCTTTGGGTCAATCATGCCTGGAGAGGAGTCGTTGGGTAAGATTCATACATAGTTTTTAATTCATGAGTCGCTGCTTATTGTCATCAAAATATAGCACTGAGCCTGATGAGCTGTCAGGTACTCGAATATCGGATCTGCTTTCACAGAACGATATCGGCGTGTTTAAAGAAGCAACTTACCGTCTGCAAGAGGATGATTCTCATACGGTCGAAGTCCGGTTTCAACTTCAGATCACACCTACCATGGAACGTGATCTTTCTCTTGGGAAACTTTATCAGACGATGGAGGGTAAGGGCATGCTGATGATTGATCGCATGGATGGCCAACCTTCTCATACTATGTGGGTCGTAAGGCCCATAGCGCCACCCCGCTACGAGAAGGAACGATGTGCAATAGCGATAGAACCTGGTGATCTTGCTCCGGAACCAGCATCCTCTATCCAAGCTTCCTTTGATTATAGTACAATGGAGTCCCCATCGACACCGCTTCCATTCAGTCAGCCTATCCAAACCGAGCCCATTTTATGTCGCATATGCGAGTGCAAAATTCCTCAGTGGTATTTCGAGAAGCATAGTGAAACATGTGTTGAGACACATAGACTAGAAGCTGAGATAATGGAGTGCAACGAGTCCATTAGCGAGCTTCGTAATACCATTCGTGATATTACGATTGCACTAGATCGAACTTCGATCAACAATGTCGCTGAATACCGTGGGATGCCCATATACAGACCTCCTTCTAATCCTATCGTTTCCTCTCCCCTACAACTTTTTCGTGTGAGTAGAGTGCAGAAGTTTGGTGTGAAGAAGATGCAAAAAAGGCTGTTGGAGCAATT
>Ga0153946_1000001_pt1 | contig 84105 bp, 59 predicted proteins | sample TSNJ030MetaG_FD_104751 | JGI IMG/M metagenome (GOLD analysis project Ga0153946, IMG submission 104751) | Attine ant fungus gardens microbial communities from New Jersey, USA - TSNJ030 MetaG | ecosystem: Host-associated > Fungi > Mycelium > Unclassified | place: USA: New Jersey, Wharton State... | reverse complement strand
GTAAAACTCAACTAAAAAAGCACACAGAGCACTAATAACTTATATTTATACTTTTGTAAGATTTTTTATTATTAATTGATACAAGTAAATACTTTTATAATAAAAATAATTTTTAGCCCTTTTAGCCCTTTTAGCCCTTTTTAAAAAATAAAATAAAAATTAATTAAACTAAACAGGTGGTACTAGTGGGAGTGGGTCTGAGTGGGGATTTCATTAAAAGCTCTAAAATTTAATAAATGTTCTTTTATAAAGAATTATTCGGTAATTATATATAATTAAAGCTATATATTATTAAAATAAATTAACTTTTCTATTGCTAAAAAATAAAGAGATCTAAAAAATACAAATAGATCAATAAGCAAATCAATATCAACTATCGCTAGTAAAATACTAATTATAAATATAAATAAACCTATAAATATATATATATGTGGTAGTCCAAAAGAATTTCTAATCATATTTTTCTTGTTACATACATTATTTACACTATATTCATTTTTTAAAGAAAATAATAACCAAATAAAGCTACTGTTTTTAATATGATTATACACCTTTACAAAACTATCAATATTTTCAGCTAAATGACTACTAAAATAAATATTTATAAACATAATCCAAAATAAACAAATAAATATAAATACAATGAAATAATCTGTATATTTATCTAAAGTATTAATTGCTTTATTTAAACTTAATTTTTCATCCTTAATATTTTCAACTTTTGTATTTTGATTTTCCTTAAAAAGTCTAAGACTGTGTGTAAACGTAAGAAAAAATCTTATTAATTTTAAATATAAATATTTTCTAAATAATAGTGAGAACAAAGATAAAATTAAGCTAAATTCTATGTAATTTAAATAGCTTAATCCATTAACCATAATAATTAAAGGTATTTCACTATCTTCTAATGGAGAGTGTATAAAGCCTCCATCAAAATTAGAAGGTGAATTTCTACCAGATTTATCTGTTTCATCTAATGCAACAATAACAGTTTCTTTTTTGAAATTATCAATTGAAGATTTTGCAAGTTCTAGCCCTAATTTGGTTCCAAATGCCGTAACTAATGCAGTTGATCCCATTAAAGCTAATCTAGGAGCTGGAGCCATTCCTGGTGTTTGTTTAAAAACTTCAACAGCAGCCTTACCTGCAGCAGCACCCAAACCTATATTACCTATATTATTTAAACCAATTTTACCTCCTTCAGCAAGTAAATCTTTACCATTTTTCATAACATTTTCAACAAGATCTTTTTTAATTTTAATATTAATATATTCTTCATTTTTATCATCTGTATTAGATGTTACACGTACAATATCATTATTATTAGAATTATTATTTGTTTTTGTTTTATTCACTTCATTATTAATATCATCATCACTATCACAAAATACTGTATTAATTATAGAAACATCAAATAAATAACAAATTATACCAATTAAAGCTAAAATACTAATAGTGAAAACAAATTTTTGTAAATTTTTAATAAATTTATTATTAGATAATTTAAAATTATCAGAAATAAACATATTAATTGCAAAAGAAATTATAGTAAATATAAATATTTTGAATAATTGAAATTTTATTAAATCCCACATAATTATAAAAAATATTATACCTAAAACAGTATATGTAATAAATTTATTGAACCTTTGTAAAAGGCTAGTAAAATTATCCTTATAATTTGCAGCAAAACTATTTTTAGTTAGTAAAATAAAGAACTCGTTACATTTATATTTATTCCTTATATATGAATGAATACTTTTTATTTTAGCTTCAGCATCAACAATTGCATTATTATAGCTACCTTGATTAGGCAAAAGTTTAGTTTCTGTCAAATTATGAATTGAATTACCACTACCTGTTTTAGTTGCAGCAGAAGAAGTTACCAAATTTTGTGTTTGTTCTATTTGGACTTTATATGGTGAAGGGGATTTACTAGTATAATTATTATTTTTAGTAGAAGGTCCAGAAATTACAATAGTAGCGTACATAGCTAATAATAAGATTATACTTAAAGTTATTAATAATGCTGCTCCATATGTATATAAACTATAACCTAAAGATTCTATTTGTTGGAAATCATTTATTATTAAATCACTACTTAAAGGTGAAGACAATATGCTATTATTTGTTAATATAGTATTAACTATATCAAAAGATATTAAGTTATTATTTGAATCACCTAGAGATAATATAGCGTTTAAAGAAGTCAATTTATCTAAGAAAATAGAAATAGAAATAGCAGGTACATTATTATAGTTATAAGGTATAACGCTAAATATTATAAAAATAAATAAAGAACCAATAGATATAGCTAAAGGTAAATTTTTAGTATACTGACTACCTGTTTCTAATATATCAGTTAATTTAATGTTAATAAGCATTATGATGAATAAAAATAATACAGCAATAGCACCTACATATACTATAATATAAGAAAGACCTACAAAATGAATTCCTATTAAAATTAAATAACCAGCTCCAGATACGAAAGTAGCTATTAAGAATATAACTGAAATTACAGGGTTTTTAGATGTAATAGAAAATACGCTAGAAAGTAAAGTTCCAAAAGCTAAAATATTTATAAATATTGTTTTCATTTTTTTTAATTAGATAATAAATCTAGATTTATATTTTTGTAATCTCTTATAATTAAAATTTATGGTTTTTCTGCTTATTTCTAATTTATACGAATTGGGTTGATAGCTATATCTTATACTAATTAAAGTAAGATGGCTTGCTGTTCTTGTTCTGTTGTGTAAAAACAAAAAAGCAACAACTGCCTGAGCTCATAATCCAATACAATTTAAATAAATTAAGTTTAAGACAAACAAGGCCTTGCCTTAGTAATAATTCCAATAAAAATTTTTATAAAAAAAGGATTAAAAAAAAATATATAAACTAGCCACATAAAGTGGACGCCTAAATGTAATTAAATTAAAATTATACAGTACAAACTATATAAATATTTAATAAATAAACAGGCAAAAGACTATATATATATTATATTGCAATTATTATTTAGTTGAAATTTTAACAAACCAAACAATTTGATTTTTTGCAGCTGCTGCCTAAATTATACACCTAGTTAAATATAACCAGTCAAAAGTAAGGGCTAGTAAACTATATAATAATTACAAATTTTCAAAATAGTAGGTTTAACCAAGAATTAGTGACCTTAAATTAATTAAGGCAGGATGCATAGCATTCATTGTATATCTAGCATTATTTTTAATCTTAAATTTATTTTAATAACTAGAAAGATTATTTTTTTTACAAAATTGATTTTTCAATTCCTTAGCAGCAAATTAAGTTTAGGGAAGTGGGTTATGCTGCCTTAGCATTAGCATTAGCAATAGCAATAGCAAACAAACACAAAGATACCAATTTAAGGGAGACCAGAAGCATAATAATAATAATAATAAAAATGCATGTTTAACCTAATTGATAACTGTCTTATTATGATTGGCTGGCAGCAATATATAAAATAGTTGAAGTTTATAGTAGTAACAACAACTAGCAGGGCAAAAACAAATACAAAAAATTTTATTAAATAATTCAATAATTAATTAAATTTAAGCAACAGTATATAATAAAGCAGAAGTTGATGTATGTAATGAAGTTAAAATTACATTAGGTAGTATACCAAATACTAATGTAGGCACTAATAAAGTAATTAGTAGGTAGTATTCTCTTCTATTAATGTCCTTCAATGGAGGTAAATAAGTAGAAAGATTACCATAAGATAACCTATTATACAAGAATAAAGAATAACAAGCGGATAATACAATACCAGTGGCCCCTAAGCAAGCCACTATTGGATTTTTTTGCCAAATACCAATTAAACTTAACTGTTCACCTAACCAGTTTAAAGTTAGAGGTATACCTGTATTAGCTAAAGTAAATATTAAGAATAATATTGTAAACACTGGCATATATGTAGCTAAACCTCTAATATAGTTAATTATTCTAGTACCCGTTCTATCATATATAACAGAACCTACGCAAATAAATAAGGCTGGAGATACAAAACCATGTGCTAATGAAAGTAATATACCACCTTCTATACCAATTATAGTGTTAGAAAATAGTCCTAGTACTACTACAGCCATGTGACAAATAGAGCTATAGGCTATTAATCTTTTAGTATCTTGTTGTATAATAGTACTGAACGATGCATAAATTAAGGTTATAATAGCTATAGTTTGCACTAAAGGACTGAAGTAATGAGTAGCATCTGGTAAGAAGTTAATTAAAACTCTAAGATATCCGTACGTTGCTAATTTCAAAATAGTTGCAGCTAGTAATATAGAGCCCGAGATAGGAGAGTCGGCGTGTGCTTTAGGTAACCATATTATAAATGGATATAATGGTGTTTTTACTGCAAAAGCTATGAAGAATCCTCAGGGTTCGGCCTTTAATCATTTCAGATACAGCTGACCTATTTTCTAGGTATAAAATGAATTAAATTAAAACATATATATTTATACCATATTCTAGTTGTTATTTCATGACTAGAAAACCGTTGCCGGTGAACTGGACCATTCCTTGTAGCATCTTATGCAATATAAAACAAAATTTTTTTTTAGGGCAATGCCCTATTATATTGATTGCACTTAGATTACCATGTGGCGTCTGGCCTCTACGCTTTTACAAAGACAGTTTCCCGTCAATGACTTAGTTCGACGATAGCCTAATCTTAATTATTAATTCTTAAAATTAGGAGTCTCTCGAGTTTGCCACGTCAGAATAATATTTATCATCTAACTTATCTTATAAACCATAGAAGGTGAAAAATAAGGTAGTAACTTAGCTTTAATTTGTCGCATTGATTTGGTTGAAATATAAATTGTATGTTGATTTCTTTGCATGTGAATAGAACACTTAAGATCAAATTTATGTATTAAAATACTTACAATAAAAACACACTCTTTAAGGGTAAAAGATTGAGTTTGAAGTGTTAAACCTTTTCCACTTTTTGTACCATCACACATTATCCAATAAGCTAATGCTTCATAAGTTAACATATTATATAAATCTGAAGGTACTACTTTAGTTTTTTTAAAATAAAAATTTTTATACCATTCTGTAAAACAAGGGTAAACTCTAGTAGTGAAAACAATACCTACATTTGTTTGTTTTTTGTCATTAATAGTTGTTATATCCAATCTAGGGTATGAACTGCAATAATGGATAAATTTGTTAAACACGAATAGAAAAAATTTAATATGGCTCATTGATTTTTTAAAGGAAAATAAAGTATTACCAGCTTTGTTTATGAAAAGATGACCATCTGATAACAGAATACCTACTATAATAGATTGTAAATTAGAATGTATTTGAACCATATGTCTTACAATAGGGGTATATCGTGGGTAATTTATTGTAGAATTTAAATTTAATCCGTAGACAACCAAAGCTTTACACTTATTATTATTAGGTAAATAATTTTTATTTGATTTAGGAAATCTTTTTAACAGATTATTTCAGCTAGTATTTTTTGTGTTGTTTTTAATATGAATTCTGCTGGTCAGATATATCCCTTGCTGAAGAGGACTTGACAACCATAAAATTTTTTGACTTTCTAAGCTTATAGAATATAATGAAATTACTTGGAAATCCGTAGAACCTATATAGTTATAAATCATTAATATAGATAATAACATAGGTAAACTACCAGCTAAAGTATATAAGAACAATAAAAATGCAGATCTAAATCTATCATTACCATGTCCAAAAATAACAATAACTATAAATAATATAGGTAACACCACGGTAGTCAGCTTTAACATGCAAAATTTTATAACATCATTAAGAAAAAAAGAAAAGGGGGGAATAAAAAATTATATACTCTCTTGTAATTAAATTCTATAACTATTCATGCCTTGTTTTATTAATCTGATTTGATTTAGTCCATCACTAGTAAGATGAGTTTTATTATTCATTAAATTAGCTACTATACAAAAATCTTGAAAATCTAATAGTTTTTTCTTGGTCCTTTAATAGAATATTTAAGAAATAAAAATATAATTTTTTCATTAATATCTTTAAATCTTGAAACACTAAATTCAAAAAACTCAGTATTATTTTTACTGTTTATTTTTTTTACTTTTCCACAATCTAAATAAACAGCTAAACTTTTCAATAATAGCTCATCTCTACTATGTTGACCTATACTAAATTTTAATAATACTTGATACTTATCATTTTTAATTTTTCTAATTTCTACTTGAAAACTACCATCTCCTGATGAAAAACCTGAAACCCAATTAGGATCAAATTTTTACAAAATGGACAGGCTGGAAGTAAAAGGCGCTGTTACATAAATATTATAAGGTTCATTTATAACAGAATATAAATTAATATCCGGAAAAGCTAAATTTAATTAAGGAGATAAACCTAAATTCATTGAACTTTTAATTGATACTAATAAATTTAAACCTTGTTTTGTTAAATGCTCTTTATTTATAATAATGTAGTATGCTTTTTTTTTAAAATTAAAACAAAAATTTGTAATCCTTTAATTTTTTAGTTTTCAATGAAAACTTGTCAAAGTGATTTATAACCTTTTGTATATTTTTAATCGATTTAATACTGTAATTGCAAAGATTTTCTCCGTGTTTAGATATTACTCCAACACCAAAATAAATTTTAATATTCTCTAATAATTTTTTATCTTTAACATGTAAAGTAATTTTAAATTATCAAAAAGTATACCAACCGATTTTTAAAGCAGCATTTTTTATAAATATAAAGACCAAAACAACCTTAAGCATCAGTAAAACCAGTAATAAACCAAGGATTTAATCCTTGTGAAGTAAAATTAACTTCTGTAGAAATTTGTTTATTAAGATTAGAATAAGTAATAAGATTCTTAGTTTGGCTATAAAAACTTCTATTTAAGCAAGGTGTTAATAACTTAAAGTTCTTTTTAAAATTTTGTTTAGAAGGGTTGCTGATTGGACAGTATCTTTCGAAACCCGTTAGAGTACACCTTAATTTCATGAACTTAGGTTGAATGAAATAACTACCATCTACTCGTTGCTCTTTTACAGTATAAGTTAATACTGACTTAGATCCGCGATAACCCATTTCGTTTTCACTCATCTTATGAATTTTTACCTTACCCAGATAATTACTCTGGCCACTTACTATTTTTCAACAGTAGCTTGGTATCAAAAGCTTTAGGGTGTCCCCGGAGTTTGATAGTTGTAAGCATAACAGTGCTGACCCTAAACACATAACACTTTCAAAGAATATATAGAATAATAATAAATCTAAAGATACAAAAGCACATATTTGTAATGTTTCTAATAATAAGAAAGATATTAAAAATAGTTTTAAATTATTAGTTATATTTGTATAATTAGATAAGATTGCTACTGGTGTTACAAAAGTTGTTAACAAGTAGGGTGGGCTACCCACTCCCTGAGGAATATTTATAGCCTCCCTCCGAACTGTACGTGCAAATTTATCTGCATACAGCTCTCCAGATTCAGTTAACAAGAACCATCACTTTTTGTCGTATTTTTCTTAAATTTAGTCCATCCGGTAGATAATTTACCCTGAGGTACTTTTATGTGACAAGGTCTACATAGGGGTACTACCTTTCTATGTATTTTGCTCATAATTTTATTTAAAGATATTCTGATTCACATATTAGACAGGGTTGATATAGAATGTTTGGGGTTTTAGGTTAGATCCCAGTTTACCGCTATGATTGGATCTTTTTGTATACTTGGTTAATGCTCAATCTAGCATATTTTACGTTAAAATAGGTAACAGGAAGACTTTCGGGTTTGTCTAGATTACTTTTTTTGTCTTTGTCTTTGTCTTTGTCTTTGTATCAATCTTAATCATCAGTCCGATAGGTTTTCGTAAAATTTTAATACTTTGGGAAAGACTCATCTTGTGTTTGGCTCCTAGTGTATGAGCTAGTGAATACTCTAAATTGTAATTGACTACCCTTAACTTTAAACGATTTTCGGCCATGTTTTCAAAATTCAACCAACCTCTGAATATACTATTGTATTTGCATACTATCTCATAGTCAGATAAGAATAGGAATTTTCCAACAAATTTTGGTTTTCCATTTTCGTCCGCAAATTCCTTTTTAATCAGTTTGTTTGTAAGGTCATTAATTGGAACCATAATCTTAGTTTTACCAGTTGACTTACGAATCTTACGATTTCAGTTTTCTTTTACAAGTATTCTAGTGCTATTGTGTTGGGCAGTTGTACTAACCCTGACATAGTGTCCTAAGAATTTGGCATATTCCGAACCTAAATAAGTTAACTTAGTTTATTCCATTGATAACTCTAGCTTTAACTTTTGTTTTTTTAAGTAATCACTGATCTTTTCTTTGATTTGGTATGCTAGTTCTTTTTAACCATTTACACCAACTACTCAATCATCGGCATATATCACGAAAAATAAAAAAGAATCACATAGTATATCCGGCTACCTATCTTGTTCGCATATGGAGTCGTTATTAATTTTACATTCAGATTTCTTAGCTCTTTTACTACTTTTTCTTTTTAGTTGGAGTTGTTATCTTTGCCTTGATTTTCCAACTTTTAAGTTTTTCTTTTCAATGTTCAGATTCTGGCTTCTAAGATTATGTAGTTTTTATTTCTACTAGAGATGGGTAACTTAGTTTACTTTTCTTTTAGAGTATCAAAAAAATCAACCAATGGTGTTAGGTATAGATTTTAAAGAATAGGAGAGCCTTGTGGTACTACCAGTATGTAGTGCTCAAACTTTCCTCCTTCCAATTACCCTGCCTTCATGAATATGTATAATAATCCCATTAAAGTACGATCTGGTTTAAGTCTCTTTTTAAGGATCTTATTTAAGATTTGATGGTCAATATTGTCAAAAGCAGTAACCTTTAATATCTCCCTCAATCATTAAGACTGACCCAATCATTTCTCTCACTTAATGTAATGCGTGGTGAACGGATTTACCTGGTCTTAATAAAAACTGTTATTGTGGAACACTTGTACCACAATCCGGCTCGATTATCAGTAATCATTTTTACTACAGTTTGTAATAGTTTATCGTCCGATGAGGGTATACCTAAAGGTCTCAATTTCCCATTTGCTTTCGGGATATAAGTTCTTCTTGTAGGTTTACATTCATACTCTCATTTTTGACTTTCTTCATGATATTATTTAGCCTTTCAATGGATATTCCATCTAAATTAGCTTCTAAGTTCCATGAGTAAGATTACCAGGGTTAGACATCATCCAGTCGTATGCTTTAATTATCAATAATTACCAGCGGTTTACTATAGATAAACCTGTGTCCTTTTATGGATGACAATTTCGTGATGGTTACCTAGTTAGTGTCTAAGTTTACTTGTTGTTAGCATTGGGTTAGAATGTAGAGTAACTGGTACTCCACCGGTTCCGCTCCAATCTTAGTAACGGCTGAATCCTGTGACCCTTTCCAGTTGTCTGGTACTACGATCACTCCGTCTCCCCTCTTACTTGAGGCCCAGAGTCTTAAGATCTGGATATCGATTTCTCGACTTAGGAGATCCCGAGTTCCTAATGTAGAGTCTGATATTCCATTTGTAGGTCCATGCGTTGAGAATCTTCCTCATATCGTTGAAGATGGATCTAACTTTGCACTTCATATTTTTGAAAAGTTATCTTCAATACTCGTAACAAATGTTTTTGAGAACAGTTTATAGTCCTGCGATAGCATCACAAACGAACCATGAATGGAAATTACCTTGCTCTTTGGAGACACACATTTAATCTCTTAAAGAGCTTTACTGACATGCTGCTGTCCCCTCCATGTTTCCACTTAAGGTAAGTCAGTCGGTTTACACGACGTTGACCCAGTTGTGACTCTTAGTTGAGCGGGCTCTACACCAGTTAAACGGCGCACTACAAAGTATAATGATATACCATCTATACCAAAATTAAAATGGCAAAAGCTTCCTTGATTTAAATCTAATGAGGTCACAAATTGATATTGTGTTATACTTGAATCAAATTGATACCAAATAAATAATGAAATAAAGAAATTTATTAGAGATGTGCTCAAAGCTATTTTTTTCATTTTACTTTGACTTTCTATTGTATTTGACATAGGTAATATTATTAAACTACCTATTATCGGAATTAATAATAATAAAGTTATCATTTTGATATATAATATTTTATATGACTATCTAACAGCTTAAAAAAAAAAAAAAAAAAAAGCTGGACAATCTTTATTTGAATGCAGTCAATTTTCTGTACTGTCAATCTTTATATCAGTTCTTATTGGCTTTGTTATGATCTGATGAAGTTGTGTAACCTGACTTAGTTTGCTAGATTAATTACTTTACTTGCTTATATTATAATACATGCTTTAGTAATAGTAAGACTGGTCAACAAAAACAAAAGAACCCCGCAACAAAGAGATCAGTAAATAAAATATAAAATATTAAATTATTCATCATTATTTAGCTAAAATTTAAATAAGAAGAGACTTTTTTTAATTTATATTTTTGTAATTACTATTAAATCATATTTTATACTTATAAATTATTTATGGATTTTGCTGCTTTGCTATTGATTTGAAGCATTTTATTTTATTACAAGGGATTTTTTTTTCTTGTTGTTGTTTTTATTAATTTAATTTAATTTAAAATTCTTAAATATATATATATAATAGGGGGTTTGGCTGCCTTATATTCCATTTACTAAACTGCCCAACAATAAAAAGAGCTTTTTTTAGCTAAGGCAAGAAAACAAATTTTTTGTTTGTTTTTGTTTCTAACTTTTAACAAAATTTATATTGTTTATATAAACACACGTAAATTTGTGTGATTTTTTTGTTATTTGTTATTAAGATTGTGTTGGTAACATTTTAAATGCATGGAATGGGATAGGACTAGCTAATGTCCATTCTAATGTATTACTTGTTTGACTTTCGTTTTCATTATAAAAACTTTCACTAGTAAAGTATGAAGCTACTCCCCAAGGATTATTACTTGAAGCAGGTTGGTTAGCAAATATATCATATATTATATAACCAAATAATATTGTAGCTATTACTGATACTAATGATCCAAAACTTGATACAACATTCCATCCACTAAATGCATCTGGATAATCTGGTATTCTTCTAGGCATCAATTATGTTATTAACTAAAATTAACTTATTTATCTTAGTTAACTCTATATTTTACAATATAGTTCAGACTATGTCATTCAGTTTAAATAAATTTTTCTTAATATTTTTATTAAAACAACTGATTGGGCGCTTCTGTTATTTAAAATCTTAAGCTTTATGAAAGCAGTTATGGTTAGTCATTACTTACTTAGCTTAAACAAATATAAACAGTACAAGATTATTGTTGGTACTACTCACCTGATAGTCGTTGAACGTTACTTATTCTAACCGCAAATACGATTTATACCGAATAAATCTTCGCTGCAAATTGACCTTATCTTAAACAGATTCATATTAATAAGGCTTTCTTGCAATTCACCCAATTTACTAATAAGTTTTGCAAGGCTTAACTTAAAGAGGCATTATTTTTAATAATTATGTAAAATTTAGCAGCCAGATTACTTGCTTAGGTAACACTATAAACTTAATAAAAATAGGATTACAATACAATAATTCTATAAACTTACTATTCCTATATTAATTACATAATTAGATATTATTATTATACCAGCTAAACCTAAGAAGTGTTGCAAATAATTCCATAAAACGTACTATAAATTATAATTTATTCTTATAGCTTTATATTTTACCTTGATAAGGAGTTCCACTTTCGATCCAACTATTTAAATTATAAAAATTAACTTTAGCGTATTTCAAGGCTCTTGACACACCATTAAATACATCTATTAATTCATGTGTATTGCTATCAAATACGTAAATAATCTTTCTATTGGATACTTCCTTAACTACTAGTCAAAAGTCCATGTAATCACCCCCTGGCTATAGCAGAAAAATTCTTGCTACTTTACCATCAATTTGGAAATACTTAGCCATCTTTCTACCTGATTTAAATTCTGCAACTACCTAATTAACTTGATTATAGACTGTTACATGCTTTCTTAATTGATGATCTCCTGCTGGTATGTATATTTACCAAAAGTTTATAGAGCTACTGGTTCAAAAGATAAAATAAAGTTTACTTAAAAATAGGATTGTTGAATAAACCATATAATCTAATAAAGCACTATGACTAATTTGTAACGCTTTTATAGCTCTATTCATCTAATAATAAATCATAGGTTTTTTTCTCTGGTTTATTAATATCATATACAAATACTAAAAAACAATACTATTTATTATCATTATCTTCAAGTTCATATTTTAAATTATTAGCTCTTTCAAGAAAAAAAGAAAAAAAGAAAAAAAGAAAAAAAGAAAAAAAGAAAAAAAGAAAACAAGAAAAAAAAAAGTTTTTAAGAAAACGGTAAATCTATTATAACCTTTAGATCCTGCAGAAAATAAAGCTAATAAAATTTTAATCACAGAAATGTTTTAAATTATTACCCCACTGAGAATTAACTCTAGGAATAACTTTAAATTTACTATTCATTGTATGTCTAAATTTAATAATAGCATATTGTTCAAAAACTAAAGATAACTGAGTAGTAGTAATATATATAAACTCTACACTGAATTTTGAGGCTGGTATTTTAGTCATTTCTAATTCTCCAGGGGGAATTTTTAAACTTTGAGTTAATTTATTATATTCCTCCATTCTTCTGGCTAAGTTATTAGAACTTACTATAAAAAAATCTACTTAAGTTATTTCTATTAGTTAAATTATAAACACCTGAAATCCCTATGTACTTATATTTAAGTTCTTCACATGCTTGATCAAAAAATCAAATATAATAGGTTTATTATTGTTTATTTTATTTATATTATAGGACTGACTAGCTGCAGAATAAGTAGAATATTGTCTTATATATGAACCAAATATTTTGCTCCTATTGTAGAACTCAATTTAGCGCTACAGGTGCCTGGTAAATTTTGTTTTTGTTTAAGTTAACCTAGTTTAGATAAAAATACCAAAGTTATTAGTGGCTATATAAAATTAAATTAGATCATATCATTATCCTTTTCATAAAACAGATAAATACTAAATCATTTATAATTAGTATCTTAACTTTAAGGATACTCGGCGTGTGATCGTTGAAGGGTTAAATTTAAAAATATTTTCTTTATTTAACTTCCCTGCTGATGATTCAATATTTACGATTTTCACTTATTCAGTATTAAAGTAATAAGTACGTAAAGTTATAAAAACGTTCCAGCATATAGCCAAGTTTTAAGAAGATAATTTCTCCTATTACACCACATAATTACTAATCTGGGCCCCCAACACCTCGAGGGAAGAAAGTTAAATTACACTTTGTCCAACTATTTCTAAATGGTGCGGACTATATCTTAATAACTCATTAAAATTTAATATTTAATAATATTAATAATTTCATTCGTGTAGTCTCTGAGGAACCTACTGGAGTTTTAGCCTAATTATTTTTGTTTTTTGCTAACTGCTAAACCTCGTTGGTTTCCTGCTGATTGTCCATTGTAGTATCTTATACCTTTTTTACTAAACTATTGTTAATAGGATAAGCTTTAGGAGTTTCCAGCATATAGAATGATTTTTACAAAATTTGTTTTTGATACAAAATCTTGGGGGCTAATTTATCTATCACTATTTTTCTCTTTTTTATTTTTATAGTTTATTAGTTTTCATTAGAAAAGCTAGAAATATACCATTTAGTTTCATTTATTAAAATCGGTCAATTAGTATTCATATTTTTAGATAGTGTATAAAATCTAACTCTGAAATGAAGTCTAGCACTATTTATAGTAGGAAATTTAAGAATATCACCTTTTTCTTCATAGTAATAGTAGTTCCATTAATACCTTATTGAGGGGCTAATATTCCTTTTTTACCCTTATTATGGTGAATATTATTTATATAAACATTTTTTAATGCTAAACTTTTTCATTTTTTTGTTGTTCTTAAACTTTATTATTCCATCTAGGTTGCAATTTGCCAGAATGGTTAGATTTAAGTTTTGTAATAGTTTCAGGAGAATGTTTAAATCCTTTAGAAGAACCTGCTAATCTTAGTATAGTATAATAAGGCTGATAGAAATCTAAATAATGTTGTTCTAATCCTAAACAAATATCTTCATCTTTATCACAAAGCTGTAAAACTAAACAAGCAAAATTATTAATACCCTTAAAAAAAAAACAAAAAAGATTTATATAAAGGCAAATTTATTGAAGTTATAGAACTTAAATGTACCCTAAATCTTTTGTCTAATTTTATACTACTCCCAATATATGTTATACCATTGATTAAATTAAAAAACATATAAATACCTGCTTTATCTCTAATATTTGATAAAATATCTATTTTAGATTCTTTCATATTTATATATTTTAGCTCTGCTTTAATATTATTAAATTTTTCTGATATTTTAATATTTGTTCCTTCCCAATTTTGGCTTTTGGTGGGGGTTTATATTCATTAGATTAAGGCAAATTATTTAATATATTATTTAAAGTTGAATTATCTATATACTTTATATCTTCATCTATTATTTAATAATAATTTCCAACTTGGTATAATTAGCTATAGTAGTTTCCTTTGTATTATTGCTAAATTTAAGTTTAATATAGAAGGCTACAATGAAATCTAATATTCGAGTAGTAGGAGCAACAAAAAAATAAGCTATATAAATAAATTAATTAAATTAGTGTATCCCTTTTAACCCCAATAAACATCACGTAGAAGTGAACTTTACCTAAGAAATCGTTAATTGTTCTTCCTGTGATTTTAGGTGTCCAGTAGTAGAAACCAGCAAATAAAGCACTAGAGATAGAAATTATTCTCGCGAATAAGACCCCTCAAAGAACCGTACGTGCACCTTTCAATGCATACGGCTCAATCTTGTAAAATCAATTTTTCACCTATCTATTCATTAAGTTAGACTCGGTTATTACTAATCAGCCTTGTTTTTCATTCCATGGACTTCCATGTGACAACCTTTATGAATTAACACTAAGTTGGACATAGAGCCTCTAGATCCTCCTTTCGATATCGGCATTTTATGATGTATTACTGGTTTGAATGAGTACATAATAGTATTCAAATCTATTGTATAGCTACAAACTGGGCATATACCTTTTTGCGATTTATAAAGTTTTCCTTTCAAGTTATTATTTATTTGCATATTTTTATGTTGCATTAAATTCAGCAAGTTTAATTGCATTTCTGTCATAAGCATGTACTTTCCTTAAGTTTAGTGGTATAGAATATTCTTTGGCTCGATCTATTTGTATATCGCTAGGCTTTATAAGATAAATGATGGACCCTTTTATTGTGTGGTTTTTATCTTGAGATTGTCCAGGTTTTCTACTGATTCCCATAAAGGTTCATTTTTCGATATTTCTTGGTCTTTCCATATGATCGTCTCTAACTTCTTTAAATTTAGGCAAATCATTAGGATGAACAAAAAATTTGGCCGCTATAGCTTTTTTTCCCATTGAGGGGTATTTTCTTTTAACTCAGTTTCAACACAATAGAAAAAGAGCTCTTCTTACATAACTTCTAAACCTATGGCTTTGTGAAAGGTTATAATATTGATATCAACCCCTCAAAATTGGATTAAGCAATGCAATGAGTTGATATGCATCCATATTATTATTGTTCCTTATAATATCTCTTATTTTCCTTATAAACTGTATGACTTTATCTTTTTGAGGATACAATGCGGTTCCCTCTCTGCTTAAATTTTCTTTAAAAAAAGCATATTTAACTTTCCAGTTCGCTCGTCTTTTAAATGTGTACCCTAAAAAGTTGAACCCCTCATCTAGACTTACTATTCTTGTTTTATCTGTTGATAGAGTTAGCCCTCGTGTATTTAAGAATTCCTTTACTGCCGGTATAATTATATTTTTAAGTATATGCTTACTCCTTGCTGTTATAACAAAGTCATCGGCAAATCTTATAACTTCGACTAGGAGATAGATGGTTTTTCTAGATCCTTTACTTAATCTTTTACCCCTCATAGCATTCATATTACATATAGTTCTTACAGCTTTAAACACAGCACTTTCTAATCCATTTAATGTAAAGTTAGCTAGCGTAGGACTAATTATCCCTTCTTGAGGAGTTCCACTATCATTCTTTACAAGACCTTCTATACTTTCATTATAACCAATAACCTTAGATTTTAATCATTTATCCAGGATAGTTTTATGTCTAACTGGTAAAGGAACACAAGTAAGTAATCACTTATGTGAAATATTATCAAAAAATGCTTTTATATCTGCATCCAATATATATTTATCTGGCCCTCCGGATTTTATTAAAGTTTTTAAGTATCCTAAAGCGTTTTTAGCTCCTCTATATTTTCTGAACCCATAGCTATGAGTATCGCTATTAGCTTCTACTAAAGGTTCTAGAATTAGATTTATAAGTTTTTGTAAACATCTGTCTTGCAGGGTAGGAATTCCTAGAGCTACCAATTTCCCATTTTCTTTTGGAATATATACCCTTTTTATAGGGTTAGCTGTTAACTTTTGGGGATTTAATAATACCCTTAATTTCTTAACCATATCTAATTTATCCTCAACACTATCCAGAGTTACATTATCAATACCTGGTGTTTTAGAACCTGGATTTGAAGTTACTGTTAATACAGCATACACTCGGAAAAGTCTACTTAAGCATAGAATTTCTTGTTCATGTTGTATAATAGGATTAATACCTCAGTTAATACCTTTATAATTCGTATCTTTTCGGAGTTCTAAATTTGTAGAATGTTTCTCAGCTAGTTCAACTAATAACATTTGTTTTTCTACTACAAGTTCTTCAATAATGTTTCTTTCTAATATAGTTTTTGGTCAATATTGAGGATTAGCAATGTCAATTTTCACTCGCTCATTTTTACAAAGGGTATTCACACCTTCACTTATTACAAGGTCCTTGCTACTTGTTGAAAAGCTTCTTATAGTTTGTAAATTTACTAATTGAACCTTACAAAACCATACTGAATTCTGCTTAAAAGTCTGACCAATTACTTTTAAATCACTATTGTGACTATATAGAGCATTACCTCTATCATTTGCTTTTTCAGCTATCTTGCCCCCGTATGGATCTATTGTAAGTATACGTTTCGCGTGTTCCCTATCAATAGAGTCAATGACATCTACAGTCAATCTGTTATTTACAGGTAGATTCCATGTCAATAACATTGTTATTGATGTTCCGAGGTTCCCCAAATTGATTGATGTTTTGTTCAGAAATACATATAATTTCTTAAGTATAGTTAGGAATGAGTTTGTATAGCGTTTGATTAGTAGTTCAGTCGCGGCAAACTGTTTTCGGAATTTACCTTCTACATATAATCGAGATACTTTGAATCCGGTTAACGTGTTCTCAGGTGTTGTAGCTATTTTCAAATAACCCTTAGCTTGCGCTGTTCCGTTATACTTCATTGACTTAATAGTCATTAAACTGAGGAAACGACTACTTGACATTATTAATAACCAGATTTTAGTCTTTCGCCTATTCACCGGTACTCTGTAATAAGCCTCGTTGGGTTGATTACAACCGGATAATTCCGTCTCGACAATTCGTTGATAATTGTGACTGACAAGACAAATAAGGTTTTTAATCTTATTAAAACATCAACTGTTTGGTCGTAAAAAAACAGCACCCATAGATAATACGTAGTGGAAGTGCTTATTTAAATAAATTTAAATTGTGGACTATCTCTTTATCTAATTTTTTATACGAAAGGAACTTTATACCATATTTTGATTGGATTTCTATATTGTATTCAATCTAAAACAAAATCTGAATAAATTTTAAATTCAACACTATCCTTAGGTTCATTTTTTAAATCTCTAATAGAAATGAATTTCTTAATCTTAGTTACCCTGTAAAACTTAAAATCAGAATACAATCTATTATTAGGTGCTATAAAATAGTCATATAAATAAACCATACCCTTAACAGTTTGAAACTTAAATGCGATAGAATTAAAAATTGTCTGCTCATTAGTATTAGTAGAATTTTTGTTAGAAACTGAGTCTTTTAATTTATGTTTTCTCAATGTGACAGTAGATTTATAATAAGGAATGACATTGTCAAAATGAAGTTTTTGTATGCTCATTAGATTGAAATTCCAAATTACATTCTATTCTATTGCAATTATAATTAAAAACAATAGTACTATCGGTATCCACTAATCCTGCTAAATAAGGATCATATGATTCTATGTTATAATTAGGTTCTATAAATTTAATTCCATAAAAATCACATGCTTTTTTAAACTATCTATTTTTATTCGTATTAAACCATTTAATTTTTTTATTCAAAATAACATATCTTGTTTTGTGGATACAATATATATTGAATGTGGTTTATTTTTATCTGATCTAATTCTTTTTAAATATAAAGTATTAAGAATTCTAGTTAATATTCTAACATCTCTATTATGTAATTTTATTCTAATAGCCTTTAATATTAAATTAGAATTTAAATTTTTTTAAATAAAAATTCCCATCTCCATAAAAAAAATCCAGGTAACCATTAAAAAACTGGTCATCTTGATTTCGCAAATTAGATAATTGACGTATAGTCTCTGAGAATCCTTTACAGTTTTCTGCTGATTGTATGTTTGTATAATTCATTATTATAACAGGTTTATTATTATTTTCACTATCTATTTTTTAGAAAAAAGAAATAAAAAAAAGATTTTTAATTAAAATTTTAATGGCAGAGCCTACATCTATTTTTGATAGATACTAAATAATTATAAATAGTAAATAATAACCTAAAAACACAGTTCCCAGCATATAGTCAATTGCATAATAAGATATTTTATTAAGGCCCAGTCTTATTCGAGCTACGACGTAATAACTCTAGTTATAATCCCTTGTTATTATGTTAGTCCGCACTACAAAAAATTAAAAAATTTTAACTAACAACTTATTAGGGTTTGGACTATCTCTTTATTAAATTTACCAATTACTTTTAAATTTAATACACTGCGTATAGTCTCTACAGATCTAATTTTCAATCTTAACATAAAATTTAAACCCACGGCATAGCTTACAATAATCGTCGTGTAGAATAGCATTAATATTCTTTATTATAAATTCCACCGTTCATAACTCGAACTAATTAAATTCGAATTAAGTATTACTTACTAATTATAATTAAATTTTAAATCATTATAGTAAGATAGTAAATAATCAAGCAATGTGACACAAGACAGTTTAAAACAAGAAATCTCTACTCAATACTGAATAGTTTTTTATTTATTATGATATTCAAAAAATTTTATATAAGATAATTTTTTTTTTCCAATTAAAGGATATTTTGTAAAGTGTTCAAATAAAAGTTTTCTGGATAAGGCATTATACAAATAAAATCTATACTGAATAGATTCTGTAGGATTACCTTTTAAATTAATTTTTATTTTTTCTGTATTAATTTTATTCTCACTTTGAAAATAGAATTTTATCATGTTAATTATATGTAATTCTTCGTTTTGACCGATAGCGAATTCTGACTTTCGTAGTTTTCCTTCTTTATTAAAAACTAAAGAAAAACATCCTTCAGCTTCTATAAATCCAGATAGCCAAGCTTTAAAGTAATCAGGTAATTCAATATATTTATTTTGATTCTTTAACTTTGCTTGTAAAAGTTCAATTTTATTATTATACATCTTATTTCTATTCGACATAAAATTATTAATGTCTTTATAAAGTAAACAATTCTTAACAAATTCTAATTGACATTTTTTTCTAATTGTTAGTAGAGGATATCTAGATAAAATTAATAATAATTTATTAATATCAGCCTTGGAATTAGCAATTCAAGTTACATATTTATCTTTTCTCTCAATAATAACTCTACCTCCAATAACTTTTTGTATTTTATTTAACATTCTCTGATTATTCTCCTCATTTTTTAACGCTATTACAAATCTTACATTAATTCTTTTTTTATTATTGCTCAAGTTTGTTGTTATAGTTCCATTTCCTTCAAGTAAACCTACAAAAAATTGTTCAATATAAATTTTATCTTCTGTACTATTTTTCTCTATGGTAATTTTGCCTTTTGCATCATCAAGGGGGACTGCAACAGAAAAACCTAATCCTTTAAATATAAAAAAAGTATCATCAAATATACCTAACCCTCTAAATAGGTTAAGATAAATATCAAAAATAAAATCCTTGTGAATAAATTTATCATGGAATGCTACATCTATTGAGTAGGGTCGAGTACCCGCACCATTATTATACAGCTAAAGAGCTGCGTAACTGGCAACGAATAACCTCCCTCCGAACCGTACGTGCAAGTTTCCCCGCATACGGCTCTCCAGATTCTCTCACTAAATCATATCACGATTCTTTCGCAATTCTTTAAGACTCATTCCATCATATTTACCAGTATGTACCCTTACATGACATGTTAGGCCAAACAATTTACAATTTACAATTTACAATTTACAATTTACAATTTACAATTTACAATTTACAATTTACAAACAGAGGTACCACTTTTTGTCGAATCTTGCTCATAAATTTAATTAGTGTTCCTTTATCTTTTGTGTCTTTCAGATGTTTTAAATGGTGCATCTCAATATCTTGTCTAGAGTCACAAATAATACATGAAGCGTCTAATACACTATTATAGATTATCAGATCAAACTTTAGGCTATTGAAAGGGTAAGGAACTTCAAAGGGAACGCTTGTATATACATTTTTCACTCTATAATATTTATTATTTAGGTATTCCGCATTTAGTGATCGTGGTTTATCGAATTTTATTATTTGATTATTCACTTTACATTCAAAGGGCTTTCCATATTTTTTTAAATATTTTACTTATGGATGATCTATGTTTAGCTGCTAGAGTATGTGCTAAGGAGTATTCTAAAATATATATTGCTTTATTAGGGTCACTTCTATTTTCAGCCATGTTGTAAAAATTCATTATTTCTCTTAAAACAAGATTGTATCTATTGATAATTTCATGATCAGGTAAAAAAATAAATTTGCTACACCTTTTAGAAAATCCGTTCATATTCGCAATTCCATTTTTAATTAGTCGCTCTTTTAGTAGGTCTTTAGGTACTATAATTTTGGGTTTACCCGTTGATTTTCGTATGTTAAATATTTTTCGTGTTTCCACGCTTCTTCTTCTGGATGTTTTATTTTGAGATAACGTTTGTGCCTTAATATAGTGTCCGAGGAATTTAGTATATTCAGACCCAATGTTAGTTATTTTAGTTTTATCCATATTCAATTCTAGTTTTAATTCTTGATTTAAAAATTTCTTGACTCGGTCTTTTATTTCTAACGCTAGAGATTTTGGTCCTGTAACTCCGATGATTCAGTCATCTGCATATCGAACGTAATGTATTTTACTTCCCGTTCTTAGAGCGGAAGGCATACTTCGTAGTTTTATTCCTTCTTTAACTATAGTGTTTTTAATTTCTATAATTTCCTCAGGACTTCTTACTGTAGATCGTGCCAATTTCCTTCTATTATTGTTAATTATTCATTCGTGTTTTCGATATTCAGGGTTTCTGATGGAGATTGGTAACTTTTTAAATTTCTTTTTCAGAAAGTCAACATATTCATCAAATGGCGTAAGGTATAAATTTGATAGTATTGGAGATAGTATTCCACCTTGAGGCACTCCTATTAGAGAGTCTTTGTATCCTTTTTCTACTTTCATGTAACCTGCTCTTAAAAATTTCCAGATTAGATTCATTATTGTCTGGTCAGGATTAATCTTTTCTTTAATTAATTTGGCCAGTATATGATGATCTATGTTGTCAGAGTATCCGGTGATATCACCTTCTATTATCCAAGTTATTCCAGTCATTTTTTGTATTTCTAAGAGTGGTAGATGTAGTGATTTTTGGGGTCTAAAGGCAAAGCTTTTAGGGTTTAATATTTTTTCCAAATCGGGTTCGATTAGGTCTTTTAATACTGTTTGTAACAGTTTATTCATTGTACTCGGGATACCTAGAGGTCTCATTTTACCATTCGCTTTTGGTATATATATTCTTCTCGTTGGTTTAAATTCAAATGTCCAATCCATTATGCTATTACGAAGATTTTCTAATCTTTTTAATGACATTCCATCTAGAGTGTTACCATTTGATCCTGGGGTCATGTTACCTGGTTTAGATTTCATTTTTTCGTATGCTTTTTTGTATACTTCTATGTCTTGAAGTGGTTTGCTAGAGATTATTCTTGTGTGAATGTGAAGAGGATAATAAGCCTCTATTTTAGTTTTCAACAGAGGATTTCCACGTGATTTAACACCTGTGGTTGTCTTGTTGATGAAAGATTCCTGTGATCCTTCCTTTTTAGAAAGTACTACGATCACTCCGTCACCGTACTTTTTGAATAAAACAAAAAACAAGTACTATTGGGTTATCGCTCCAACATAGGAATTACTTCCCTTAGGTGATCCCCAGTTCCTAGTATGAAGTCTGGTATTCCATCTGTAGGTTCCATCCTTATGCATGTTGCATACGTTCTATTCGATGAATTTTTGTTAGCATAATGCGATTCTACTAGCAAATCGAATAATCTTGTGACAGTTACTTTCAAGATAAATCTATCGTCTTTAAACAGATGTATTAATAAACCTTGGATGAAAATTATCTCGCCACGAAGAAAATTGTAACTACCTCCTTTTGTGACTTCACTGACATGCTCCACTCCCCTCTTCATTTCGATTTTAGGTAAGTCAGTAGATTTACATAACATTAATTCAGTTAAGGCCATTATTGTGGCGGGCTTCATAGTAATTAAAGGGCGCACGGCATTTGATAACACTACTCCTGTTACAAAATAGAGCTGTAAAAATTTAGATTAATATAATTTAAAAAGCGCATGGTATATTAACAAGCTGTCAACATATATGCGTGCCTAAAGCTAACAATAAATTAATTAATCTCTTAGTCTTTCATAACTAAAAATATAACCTTTGTAGGCTAAATTTATTATTGCATATTTTTTAATAACACAATGGCTAATATTTAATTTTTTTCCAGCTTGAGTTACACCTTCGAATTTACATAAAAACTCTTTATTTTTGTTATAAACAAATACAGCCTTTTTAATCTTAGAATTATTTTTCATTTCTATAATTAAATTATTAGAATCCTTTCAATTAATATTTAAGGGTGTGTCAGTTATATTTAATGGTAAATTAGTTAAATACCATTCACCACTAAAAAAAAAAGAAGTGTTTTGTTTTTAATAAAACTTACAATAGTTGAATGATTAGAATTAATTAAATTAGATAAAGTTTTAACTGACGGAAAAATTACTAAAAGTTCATTAAATGAATTATAAATATAAACAGGATAAGCTGATTTTGATTCTATAATTCTTAACTTAGTCTCTACTGAATGATTTTTATTGTAAAAAGGATTATTTTCACCGACTAAAGCTCTAGAAATTAAAGCTTTTGTTTTATCTGAATGTATTCTATTTTTAGCTAATTTAGATAATAACAATTTAGTCTCTTTTGTGTGTTTATAACCTAAAGAAGAATAACCTTGTTTTAATAGATTATAATAAGGTAATAGTTTTTTTATATAGTTAGTTTCTAAAATAGTTAAATTTTGAATATCTATATATTCTACAATTAAAACAGCAAAATGCTCTTGTTCATATTTATACAACGCTAGTGTAATAGGCATGTTACAATTTTGTTTGCTTTTTATATAACTATTATTTAATTAACTTTTCATTCTACCTTCTATATTAGTAGAACTACCTATGTAGGTATGACCATTAATTTAATTAACTAAACAGTAAACACCCGTTTTATTTCTTTGTTCTTTATACAATTGTAATCTATCCTCTTTAAGATTATTGTAAACTTTAATTGGTTTTATTTGTTCTATGATTTTAGTTAAAAAACAAGAAGCCTGCGGGGATACATAATCTAAATCTAATAAAGAACAGTTTTTATTAAAATAATCTAATTTTTCAAAGATGTAATAACTCATTAATACTAAATAATATATTATTGTATTATTATATGCTGCAGGCATATTTTTAGGGGCTGGTGCTGTTATTTTTGAACTATATCATATCAATTACAACTTTTAATTAATTATTGTAATTAATGGCTACGTATAGTCTCTGAGGATCCTACTTAAACTTAAGTCTTTTGGTTTCCTGCTGATTGCTCAAAACTAAGCTTTGTTACTCATATTCTATATTTAGAATGTATCTTAGTAGTCAGAGGTTTCCAGCATATAGTAGCCTTTAAAGTGAGCTAACCGGAGTAAGTAACCCACCTATAGTGAATAGAGCAATGAAACCTAAAACAAATAATAATGGTGTATTGTATCTTAAACTACCACCGTATAATGTTGCCATCCAACTAAATTGGGTCGAACGACACATCAAATATCACTAATTTCATTATTAGTCTAAATATTAGTGCTCGAGCTCCCACCGAACCGAGCGAGATAGTTACCCATCACACGGCTCTCCAACGTTACTTGGTTTCAATGAAAAATTTGCTTTTATTATTAGCCCTATTACCACCCATAATAGCAATATGATGTTCTCTACACACCGGAATTTTTACAACAGCAATCATATGTTTATGAACGACGTTTTTGGATTTTGCACTATCTTTCAGTGCTTTCACGTGATGCATTTGTACATCATCAAAAGAAACTGCTTCCACATATAGCACAAGAAGTTACAGAACCTTGGCTGGATATTGCTTACTTTTTTTCAAACCATAGCGGCTAATGGGTTCTTACCAGCTTGTCAAAGCAGGTGTTCAAGTCCTAGATAATCTTAAGTAAACTTTTTTGGTTTGTACCCTTCTTTAATGCCTTGATGTATTCAGGTATCCAATGGGGCTTTATTTTATTTTCTTTAGATTTGGTCTTAAGTGGTATTTACTGAAAAGTATACCCGTTAGCTTTTGTTTCTTTTCCTTGTGGTGTGTGCAAATTTTCTTCATCTGCTCCTACTACAGATTTAACTCTAGCCCCGATAGGGGGGCTTTGCTTTTTTTAGATCTCGCCCTCCGATTTTTAACACCGCCGCGGTTGTTCTAAGTTTGAACTTAGCAGCGTATACCTTAGCGATAGATTATCTTATGATATAGGTTAATTTAGCTATGGCTGCTCTTCTGTTTCCGGCATTGGACCACCAATGGCTTAAGATTTGAATTACCTTAAGATTCTTTTTTTTTATTGAGGCAATCTTAGGAATCTGAATGTTGGTTAAGGTTCACCACTAGCAACGCAAAAGTTGGCTTATGATAATCTCGAAATGACTTGTTTTATATTTACATCTAATGTAGGTATTGTCTTCTTTCGAGTGACAGTGTTACCTCCGTAGGATTGTTTCATGAACAGTTGTCTCCTGTTTAAAATATATCCTAGAAATTTTATACCTTTAGTAATGTGTTTAACTTTTGTCTTCTCCAGGCTTAGTTCAACTTTGAGTTCCGAGTTCAAGAAGTCCTTAACTTTATCTCTAATATCTATCGCCATAGATCTAGTACCTAGTATTCCGTTGACGAAGTCGTCACCTATCTGATGTATTTACAGTTCCTGTATCCGTTTTCGTTAGGGATTCTACTGAAAATTATCAATATGTAGTATTTGCTTTTGTTTTCATATTTTAGTAGCTTATTTACCTTAGGATTTTTGTTTACCTATTCCCAGGTTTAATTTTACCTTGATACTATAGCAAAGGTTTTCCATAAATGAGTAAAGATCGTTTAGATAGATGTTATAAAGTAGCGGACTTAATATTTCTTCTTGCGGAGTTCCTACTTAAGGTGTGTCATCTTATAAGTTTTGGTCTTTTTTGGAGTCTTAGCTTTCAATCCAGATCTAATAAGTCTAAGTATAGTAAGGTCCTGGATCTTAGTTCCAGAATCTTCATAAGAATATTGTGATCTATGGAATGAAAGTAGCTTTTGATGTTTTCCTCTATGAACCAGATCGAGTCTTTCATATTAGTGTTCAACCATTTCAAGGCTGTGTGACAACCTCTAATTTGGCCTGAAACCGTGTGAAAACTTGCTAAAGTTTATTTAGTAGATGGGTTCTATGATTGTTCGGTTATCAACCTTAACTAATCTATTTTTAATAGATGGTATACCTAGAGGTTTAAAAAATTTTGGTTTACCAGCTATAGGTATCAATATTTATCTTACTCCAATTCAGGATAAATTTTTTTTTAGTACTGCCTCTATAAGTTCTAATATTTTCCTTTTTGTAAATGCAACAATGATATCCTTGTTCGGACCTTTTGTTTTAGCTCCTTTTTTCAGCTTTAGGTAGGCAGCAAACCAGATAGAATCATGTTTTAAGATACCTCTCAAGTCATAGAAGACTCGGTTAGGGTTTGTAGCAAGTTTGCCAATGTTTAGCTAAAATTTTGTAGTCCTTTAGGAATTTCCGGTTGCTCAAATACATGGGCCGGACTACTAGTTTCGCTTCTAGTAACGTATGACCTTGAAGGGTTGACATAAAAATAAAAGCCCACCCTCGCAAAGTGTTTAGGTCCCTTTCCAATTTTAAGATTGGTACTACGGACCCTCTGCCATCTCAACTCCAGCTTTGGGAGGAGACTTCACCGGTAGCATATGCGACTCTTGGTTTGATGATTAAGGAGACTCTTTTGTAACTTGTCCTAATTGCATTTAGTAACGTCTTAGTCTTGGAATTGCCTTTGAAGTAAATTTTCACCTTCAAGGGACCGAGATATCTATGTAACAGCTGAAGCCATAGACAGGCGTAATCACTCCCGAAGTTACTTGAGTTTCGGTAACTCAACCTCATCCTTAGACATCCGATGGCCTTGAAACCTATCTTGGGCCAGCAATTTAGTTTTGCGCCAGCTTGTGCCCTCATGATTTCTTTTAGTGCAGGCTGTTGTCCTCCTAGCATCACTGCGTCGAAGTAAGCACTATGGCCTTCAGCAAATTCCTCTTTGCTGTTTGACTTTAATATTAAATTAAAGAAAAAAATTACGCATATACTCGAACGGTCGCCCATATTTTAATACCAGTAGGACAATTTCTGTACTTTATTTAAGGTTAATTTTCTTCACGTATACGATCAAGTTTTTTAATTAAATCAAACAAAATGAAAATATTTTCAACTAGATTATTTGCTAATTTAGGGTTTTTGTATTTAAAGGCAATTGCATTATAAATAAATTTACGCCAAATTAGGTATTCTTGCTGTTTGCTAGATTGAAAAGGATATAATCCTAAAAATTTAATAAGAACTTGACAATCCGGAAGGGAAGATATATATAAATCCACTCGTTTATTTTTCGTTCTAATTTAAATTTTAGCACCTAAATACTCTCCAATTAAATTCCAATAAATCAATTTTAACTCCGATATATCACGTGAAATGCTAAAGCTATGTTTTAATTTATTATATACATCTAAATACCACTGCCCTGCATATACCGCTAATTAAAAGTGGCAATAAATTGTTAAGTAACCAGATAGCCACCAAGAATTTAAATCCGCTACAGCTAAGTTGTATTCTGGTACTTTTGCTGGCACTAAGTCAGGAAAATAAGACTTAATTTTGTTTGAAGGACCTCTACCTATTGCAGCATAAATACTTAAAATTTCCAAAAATCCATTCTTAGATTTCTGTTGCCCAGAGGCTAAAAGTTCTACAGCTTTAACCCAATTACTGAAAATAATTGTCTTTAAAGATAGTAAAGAATAAGAATAAAAATGAGGGATTATAATATCAATAAGATCATTATATTTTGTTACGCGGTAATACACTTTATTACTTATTACATAAATTTAACCAATCCCGAAATAATTTTTAATAAAATCTAAAACTTCTTTATATTTAATGTCTACTAAAATTTCAGCTACAAAAGTAGCTCGGATTTTTCAAGTTTTTTTAGAATCATTAGCTTTTTTTCGCAATGCGGGTATAATAGTGAAAGAGGATGACCTATCACAAAATCCTGTTATCCAATATGGATTTAAGTTTTTTAAATTATTGGTAGCCAGGTTTTCCTTCTGTTTAATCTTACCCTCCTGCTGCGAAGTTGAGCTAGAAGTGTAATAATTCATATTTTGTATAAAGTACAGAATTTGGACTATCTCTTTAAACACCCTTCCCTTTATTTTGTTTCTTCTATTCTAACCTTTTGGTAATACTTAATTTTTTTAAAAAATTAGAAGAACAGAAGCTATTCGCAATCTAATCTTTTTGTTTTTGACTGGAAGGGTTAGTTTATTTTGCATATAGTCTCTGAGGATCCTACTCTATTCTTGTTCATAACTTAAATAATATTTGGTTTCCTGCTGATTGCATTAATATAAAGATTTTTACAAAAACCAAGTTTCCAGCTAGCGCTGCAGGTCTAACCCCTTTTGGTCCGTAACTTAGTACTAACTGTTAAACAACTTGAGATAGAATGTACTTTATATTTAAAATGGTTTCCAGCATATAGCAAAATTCGATTTATTTTTTGTTTTGTTTTTTACCTTTCGTACCTTGGCTTGTTTGGCCTATTTAGTAACCCGGGCGCCCCCCCACGGCTGTAATATCTTATATAATTATAAAAAGAAAGATTAAAAGCTAGGGGCCAATATAGGATACTCTAAAAAGGTTAACCCAGACAGGACTTTAAGAACGGGAGTTAACAAATAAATTAAAAAGGGCCCCATTTGACCGCAATTACCATTGTGAAATAGAAGATTGACCCCAACTACTAATTATAATAGTAGAAATTAATCAAAAATCCTTTCCCAAACCGTACGTGATAGTTTCCCATCATACGGCTTTCCAAAGAAAAATTAATTTTCTTCTGTTTTCCTTCGCATAACCACATTATTACAATGGGATAACTACTATGAAAACTCCGTCACCTCCAATCTTTAAAATCTCAGGTGATCCTAAGTTCTTTAAAAAAACCCATTAATATTCCCTTAGGCCCTATACAATCTAACTATGGTTTTTTTTATTAAAATCCGCAACTTCTTTAATACATTTTTGTTAGATATGTTTTTATTAGTTTGTTTTCCTAGCCATAGGAATCGTAGCTTGGGAGCGAACATTAATTAATAATTAAACTCCCTTTTTAGACATGCTGTTGTCAGTGAAAAATTGGCTTTTTCTACCTAAGTCTAAAGCTTTACACTCCATTTACAAAATTTTATATAAAAAATGATCAACAAAATACGGAATAATAAAAGGTTTAATTTTGATGAAACTTTTTTCATTAATATAAATTCTAAATTTATTTTTTTCCTTTTGAATAGTTGGATTAATATCAAATTTTATAATTAAAATATTTAATAATAAAACAACTTCTTGTAAACTAAAATTATCTGTACATAATATTAAACCTTTTTTTCTTTTAGAACCATCGCACATTATAAAATGTGCTAAAACTATATAATCTATATTAAAAAATAAATCATATTTAATGGTTTTTTCTAATTTATTATTTTTAAAAATATAAAACAGATCTATAATTTCCATTAAACATTCTAATTGTCTAGTCTGAAAAGTTAGACTATAAAAAATTTTTCCTCTCATTATATTTTTACTTGAATATAAAGGTCCTGAACATAAATAAGCCAGTTCACTATATACATTTCATATGTATGGAAAATTAATAATAGATTGTTTTAAAGCAATCCTAGGATTTCAATGTCCTCTTTTTTGAATTCAACCATCAGAAAGAATTAAACCTATAATTATACTTTTAGCTCGAGGAGTTAATTTTAACATATTTCTTTCTTGAGCAGTTAATTTAGATTTACTATTTAAAGAAGTTAATCCTAAGGGTTTATTTCATAAAGTTAAGGGGTATCCCTTTATTTTTTTAAGATTAGACACAGCATTAGAATTAACAGTAGAATATTTTTTATATAAAATATTTATATCAAAAAACGGGAGTGGAGCAATTACGCTCAAGGTTTTATTAAATGAAATAGCACACGTTGCGGCGGTAAAATATGCTCTTGAGTCTACCTATTAAGATTATTTTAGTAAAAACTATGTGAGTTATTATTTATATAATTCTTAATTTGGACTATGTCTTATCCTTTCAAATTTAATTGGTTAAGGATTCTCCCGTATAGTCTCTGAGGAACCCAACAAAGTATAAAAATACTAATAGGTTTCCTGCAAGTTGTATAAGATATAGTGATTTTCACGTACTCTCAAAATTTTACTTCCGGTTTTAAAATTACATTTATTTACGGTTATAAGAGGAGTATTCGTACACTAATTTTTAAATAGTTCCTTGCAAATAGGGAAATTATATCCAAATTTTTTCAAATCTGGTAGACGTATGAAATTTAGCTATACTCCCAACTTATAGGTCATAGTTTTATGCATAAAAGGCAAAATAAGAAATTTAACAGTCTTTATAGACTTAGCTAAAATATAAATTCTATAATTGCCTCTAGATTTATGAATAGAGCATTTAATGTCATATTTTCTTATTAAATAATGACTAAGTTTTTGAACTTCATCAAGGGTAAAACTATCTGTACAAAGATATAAACCTTGACTAGTTCCTCTAGATCCGTCTTGCATTATTACCTCAACCTTTATACATACATTACCTTTAAAATATATGACCTCTTACAAAAATTAAATAAAACTCTGAGTCTTATCCTATAAAATGCAAATATCTTATTATATATTAGATATTAAGTACTTACCTAAATAAGGCTCTTGACTTAAAATATGTTTTTTATAGTATTTCTACCTATTTTCATATTTAAAGCTGCTTTCCTTATTGAAGAAAAAATTAAAGTTTCTTTACTTTCTAAATCAGTAAATAATACTTTTTTACCTTTAGTTTTTACATTAAAATCAGCCACACCTTTACTTATTTTAGCTCTAATCTCTGGAGAAAAAGGCTATGAGTTTAATTTTTTTTAATGATTTAAAATCTTCGCTAAATGCTTTGGTGAAAATTTTCTTATAAGTTTAGCTAAAGTAGCCTCTGAATGTTTATACCTTGCATTTGACCCTACCTTAGATAATATATTATACTCTGGACTTAGAGTATCCATATAATATTGTTCTCTATCTAATTTCACTACTAAATTAGTATCGCAATATTCCAATATTTGAAGAGTAAATTTAGAATAACCATATTTCAATAAAGTTTTATTTATAATCATATTATTCTTAGAATTAGTAATATAACCATAACTATAGTAATTTTTTATTATTTTACCTAAATTTATACTACTTCCTATATATGAACTACCATTTTCATTGTTTATTCATCCATATACCCCCGCTTTACCAATGTTTTTCTTTACTGCTTGTTGTTTATAAAGATCAGCATCAAGATAAATTTTTACAGGAGAAATATTAAAATTAAGGTTAGAATCTTTACTATTATATTTAGGGTAAACAAAGGTACTACTTAAAAATTTAAGTGTATTAAAATAATTAGACTTTATTACACTAGTATAGCAATTAGTACCTAATTTTGAGAATACCTTAACTTTACCTACTTCTATTTTTGGACTTTGTCTATAACCCTTAAATAACGAAAAATTGCAAGACGAAATTAATACTTTTACAGTATCAAGTGACTTAGCCAAAATATATATTCTAAATTTACCTCTAGTTTTATGAACAGAACAATTAATATTATAAGTCTGAATTAAATAATCAGCAAGTCTTTTTACATCTGCATATATAAATTCGTCAGTACATATATATATACCCTTTTCAAATAATCCTTTTTGTTTAATTCAATGCGCTAGTGCGATAGGAGTTAATAAAGATAAGTCTAAAGGAACTACTTTAACTTTACCGTTATAAAAATTTAAATAAAACTCATTCAAAAAAGGTGAAGATTTACTTCAAAAGTTTAAACTGCTGTAAGTTTTTCCAGTTCTTTTATCTAAATAAGAATATTTTCTATACTTTCCAGAGCTTAAATCTGAGAATGTATTTAACAATGTTAAGAAATAATCCTTTTTATCTAAGCTTTGGGTAAAACCAAATCTTGCATTTATACCTCTAGGTGGCATTTCTAATTTACCATCTCCCAATAGAGAGCCAAATAAAATTTTTTTAACCTCTTGGTTATAACTATTAAAAAAAGGTTTACTGTTGTCTAATTTAGTAACTATAAGTTTTGAGTAAAATTTTAAATTGCAAAATTCATCTAAACCTACTGAGAACATGTGGTGCAATTAGCATAAGCTATATAATAAATTATAACTTACACACCGGTCTAAAAACCGGGATCGGACTATATCTTCATCTCTAAGTTTTTAACAAAGAAGAGCCAGTTTTATTATTTAAGCTATTTTTGATGTTTACTATTTTAGCTATAGCTCGTATTATTTTTAGTCCTTCAGGTACCAAGTGTTCCTTTTTTAAAATCATAGTAAATACATCTAACCAGTGTTTAAATGAATCAGCTTTTTTAGTTTTAAGTGGAAAGGCTAAAAAGTAATCACGTACTGGAAGTAAACCTTTGAATGTATTGTTATGATATCGGTATACACCGTTAGTTTCTCCTCGAACAAATACTTGTCCAAATTTAAATAGATCACGAATAAGCAGTAAAGTAGATTCTGCGTTTTTTTTATCTAATAAGAATCGTAAAGTTACTCGATACCCTGTTACTGTATTAGGTCGTGATTGTATAGCTATATTAAAGCAACCTTCAGCATCTGTGAAACCAGATAGCCAAGCGTCTTTAAGTTTAGGTTTCATTAATGTAGGAATTAGATTTAAATCTAGGTAACCTTCGCAATTAAGTGCTTTAATCCATTCGCCTAATTGTTTTTGTCGATAAGGTAAAACTAAATTACCGTTAAAGATGTATACAAGAAGTAGGATACTTTGAGGCTGTGCCACTATAAATCTAAAATAACCTTCAAATTGTCGCACAGTTCCAAAACCTAAAACTTTTTTAACATGATGTAAAATAGCTCCTTCTTTTTGAGTTAATACAAATCGAGCTTTACCTTTGGTAGTTAAAATAGCTCCATCTCCTTTCGTAAAGCCTATAAACCAGGTTAACCATTCATTGCTAATTAAATTTTTACTATGTTTATTAAACGTTTCAAACTTTCGAGATGTATCGCAAATAGTCTCTGAGGAACTCTTTAAACCAGCAAAGCTGGTATACCGAATGCCTGCTGATTGAGTATAACTAACAAGATTTTTACTATTTAAAGTACTTGTTAGCACTAAACTGTTCCAGCATAAAGCGACAATTATTACCCCCACTTCACAGAGAGGGAGAGCCACCCTGTTACTCCATACTAAAAAACCACTAGAGATGGAACAAAGCCTCACGGCCAGATCCCCTCAAAGAACCGTACGTGTCAGTCTCCCGACATACGGCTCAATCTGACTACATCATATAAGGTAACCCTAAAATTGGTTTACTATTTAGTGTTTCCTTTTTTATGATGGCTCTCGACTTTGTGTACTTTTCTATGACATCATTTATGATTAAGTGTCATATTTCGTATATTATGTCTTGCACCTTTCCGGTTGATAGGTTTAATGTGATGTATTTCTATCTCCTCAATGTACGGGTTCTCGCTGTTGTTACATATCAAGTTTTTTCTACATACTGGACAGATTCCATTCTGCTTTTTCATTAACTTTTCTTTGTAGGAACCGTAGTAACCTTGACTTAGCAAGCTCGCTTGGACATTGATTTGTTTTACTTTTTCCCTATCAGGGTGAAAGGCGTGGATCGCTTTTAAATCTTTTGGTATTAGATGTTCCATGGCTGATATTGTACTTACAACGTTAGTAGGGTCTACTAGATAGATAGATTTTTTGTTTAAGTTTTTTTTGTATCTAGACGCAGCATTAGTTTCTCCTCTGAATACTCATTTACGATTTTTGAATAGTTCATCGTTTCCCTTTCTAAAGTAAAACTGCGCTATGCTTTTTTTTCCTCATCTGGGGTGTTTTCTGAATGCTCATTTCCAGGCTAGTCTGTACAAGGCTTGTCTCACGTGATCTCGGTATATTGATGAGTTTCCTAGGTTAAAGTAATTAGATCATCCTCTGATAGTTGGATTTAACTTGGTTATCAGATTGTAGCTATCTAAATTCTTATTTTCCCTAAAGATCTCTCTCAGTTTTTGTATGATTGCTTTTACTTTATTCGAATTAGGATACATAGCAATTCCCTCCTTTCCTATCCTTTTTTTAAGGAATCCGTATTTGGGTTTCCAGTTTCTTCTGTATTTGAAGGTATATCCGAGAAAGTTCAAGGGTTCAACTTTAAGGTTTAGGATTCTCGTCTTTTCTTCCGATAGTCACACCCCTCTTTCGCGAAGAAACTTCGCAATTCCTTTTTTTACGGTTAAGAGAAGTCTTCTACTTCGTCCGAACACTACAAAATCATCAGCATATCGTATGACATTGATTTTGGTTGATATCAATCTCTTTCGGGTTATACCGTTTTCGTCTTTATATTGGACGGTTTTTTCTTCCTTTGCCGATTTGGTGAAGGGTTCTACTGCTCTCTTAACTGCTTTTTCTAATCCGTCTAAAACAAAGTTACTTATCACTGGGGATATGATACCTCCTTGCGGTGTACCAGTCATAGAGATCTCATATTCATTTAGATATACGAATCCAGCTTTAAGTCATTTGTAAACGAAGGATTTGAATATAGGAGCTAGAGGTATATTATTCATGATTCACTCATGTGATATATTATCAAAAAATCCTTTAATGTCAGCATCTAGTACGAACTTATCTTCTTGGCTTCCTTTTAGCGCGTATCTTATTTCCGCTAAGGCATTTTTAGTTGATCTGTCTTTTCGGAAGCCAAAGCTTTTTAAGTCACTGGTAGTCTCTGTCACTGGTTCCAGTATCAGTTTGACCAGTGCTTGTAAGCATCTATCTTGTACGGTTGGAATTCCTATAGGTTTTTGTTCCCCGTTTGCTTTGGGTATATAAACCCTTTTAACTGGGGAGGCTTTATATTCTTTAGGACGATTTAATAATTCTAACAGCTTGTTAGCCATTTTTTCTTTATCTTCCTCACTCTCTAAGATTATGTTATCAACCCCTGGTGTTTTCCCTCCTTTATTACTTATTGTTTCGTGTATTGCCAGTAATCTGAAATCATAAGAACGTGCTAACTGTTCTTGTAATTTGTATACCTCTTTCTTCTTGGATCCTTCTTGAGCCAATAGCGCGATCTTCGTTTGTTTTTTGTGCACTCTTTCCGCCAGCTCCGCTCATGAGAGCTCGGTTGGTTTCGTCCCATTCTCCGTTCCTAGTGTAGACATATAATGTCTTCTCACTACTTTCGATTCGTAGTAGGCAGTGTTCAATTTTCCGAAGATGTGATATCTGTCAAACATTATCGCATTTAGCTTATCTTTTCCATTACGAAAAGCTTTTGCTTGGGCGATTATCTTTCCCCCGTTATCGTCCGTTATACTCTTACTTTTGGGGTTTGAGTATAACAGGTGTTTGTACACGTGCGCATTTACTATGCGTACCCGATCACTTAGTAAGTGTTTTACGAGGTGCCCGCATTTGACAATAACTGCAATCCGGTGAGTTATCTTCCCCGGCTCTTCTACGTAGTTTGATTCTGTGATGGGATGAACTTTGGAGATGTTCACAATGGAAGATGATATTAGGCATTTTCCTTCTCTCGCTTTAGTGTTCATGTGCAGCCCCCGCTTGGCAAGTGAGCCTGCTATTGCTGACCCATTTTTCCGATGAATCTTTGCTCTCGCTAAACTAAACGTAGTAGAGATTGCAATTCAATTACAATATTCTACGGAACGATAAAGGACTCCAAGATGAATATTTCTATTTTCTTTGCCAGCTGGAGTTCTTTCCCTATTCACTAGACCACCGACCATACCCTCGTTGGAGTATAATCTCCTAGATAATCCGCCACCTTTAATGTGAACAAATGTGAGATCTTTCGATCTGCAGTTATTGCTGATGCGTCGTAATAATATTCCAATAGAAAACATGGCGTAGACCATGCCTATGTAACCATATATTGGTTTTCCTGAAAAACTTGAAACAACATGGCTAACTAATGGAGTAAAACGGCAGTCCCGTGTCCTCCCCGAACCAAGCAAGATAGTCACCCATCACTCGGCTCTCTAACCCAACTAAGAGTGTTTGGCCAATTCATCGTTCCCTATATCTATATATTTAGCTTTGTTTTTCCATTTACCTCCATGTCCTTTAATTAGGTGCGGTGTTGCAGTTCAGTTGCTTCCTACATAGTGATATTTCTCGGATTTTTAGGCCGAGAATAAGTTTCATGTAGGGGTTTCTACCTTTAAAATTCTTAATAGATCTTACATGGTGCATTTGTAAATCATTCAAGCTGTTACATATGGCACAAGGACTATTAAAGTTAATAATACCTTTTCACAGATAATATCCCTTAAGGATCTCTATTTTGTCGACTAGTTAAAATTATTTGGGTTTTTCCCTTTTTTTATCCAGTCTATAATAGAGTTGAGACCTTCCTCTACCATCTTTATCTTTAAATAAGTAGGCGCTTCTTTCGGACCATATATTTGAACACTCAATTTAAAAGGCGGATATTTTAGCTTTTGTAGTTTTCTCATTGGTCTTTTTCCAACTGATACCCGATTATCTACTGAGCTCTCGTCTAACCCAATTATCTTATGTCTAGAATCTACTCGTATTGGTTTACCTAGATCATATCCTGCTATTTGAAAAACTTTTCGAGTTGAGCCTAGCTTATACTTAGCAGCATAGGTTTTGGCTATACTATACCTAATGATATATAAAACATAATCCATGGCTTTTTGCCTATTCTTTCCGATTTTTAAAAAATCATAGTATCCGTTCAATACTGCAGTCATTAGGGCATTTGTATCTACTTGAGATGGTGCTATATAGGCTGGATGTGTTATAGGGAAACCTTTTTCATCACAGAAGCCTTTGCTATTTAACTTTTTGATTACTTTAGGTATGTCGATCATTAGGCTCATGTTATTCATTTCATATTTGGCTTTTTCCTTTACAACTCTTACTTTTCGTTTTGTAATAAGATAACCTAAAAAATGTATTAGTTCGTCTTTAGTTGCTGTTATTTTTGTTTTAGTTTCATTTAGTTGTAACTTTAACTCATCGAAAAGGAAATTTGACACCTTTTCTTTAAAAAATAAGGCAGTTTCTAGTTTACTGTCCAGGAAAAGTACGAAATCATCAGCATATCTAACATACTCCATCTTTAGGTAATTAGTTTTAGCTTTATTATTATTTATTTGTGGATCAGTATTTATGGTATTTTTAGGTAAGATCCCTTGTACAGTTTTAGACCAAATTTTGTAATAATCTTTGTTTTGTTTTAATTCCAAACTTTTTTGATATTTTGCTCGGTATTCCTTTTCCCAAACTCGTATCATTTTATCTAATTTGTCTAAATAAATGTTACATAACAATGGGGAAAGTACTCCGCCTTGTCTGGTTTCTTCGAATAGATTAGTCAGTTTTCCATCATCATATATTGGTGAATGAAGATTTCCCTTTATCAATTTAAGAACTAGCTCATCTTTGATTCTCTCTCGAATTATATCAAGTAGCCTTTGATGATTTATTCTATCAAAACATTTTGAGATATCTCCTTCAAGGGCCCACTTCGCGGATGCTGCTTTAGTTACTGCGTATTTTAACGCAGAGTGTGTAGAATTTTCACCCCTGAAGCCGAAGGATCTATCATCGAAGCTGAATTCATAAATAGGTTCTAATATGGTTAGCAGAACCGCTTCTACTAATTTATCGGAAAAGGAGGGTATACCTATTGGTCTTTTATCCTTATTGTTTGTAGGCCTTTTACTAGGTTTTCATTTGTATTTACCGTTTAGAACTTCTTTTTGGACTTTTTCAAGTTTATCAAGAGTTGTTCCGCTAATAGTATCCAAATCAACGCCAGAAGTAGTAGCCCCTCTTGAGCTCGAAAGTTTATGGTAAGCAATGATTCATATGTTAATATCCTTAAGATATCCTTTAAGATCATAATATATCTTGTTGGGTTCGATATATGAGGCCTCCCACAATTTAGCCAATCGTTCAATCTTCTTTCTTGGTATTACAACCTCGTCCGATTTAATAGGTTGACTATCTGTTGAGTAAAACCTTCTGGCGTCATTTAACGTCATAAGATACATAGGTCCCTTCGGATTTTGTCCTACTACGAACCCTCTGCCATCCTCACGCAATATTTGAGAGGACTTCACCGGTATCAACGTTGGCTGATTAAACCCTTTTGAGGTTTGTTCTCTATTAAGAGTCGTCTTACTCTGTCCTGTTTTCACACAGTTATTTGAATCCCGTTCTAGCGAGTTTGCAACGTTCGGAATCTCCGCGCAAGTGAATTCATTGATCCTTCTCATACAGTTTTTGATCAAGTGGCCGGTACCACAAAAAGTAATCAGATTTAAGCTCGAAGCTTTCATCTTAATAAAGTCATAAGCTCGGAATACAGTATTGAAGTCTATGTATGATACTTCTGGTTCCCTTTCACCACAGGCTATTGTCCCCTTTGCATTACTGCATGCTTGCTTGTCTTCGCGAGCAGGGTCAGTGGTGTGCTTTTCACTGCCGCTAGCTGCAGCGGCTAAATTGTACCTCGAAAAAATTAGCACTTCCAACGTAAATCGAACGGTCGCCCTTCCAAAACCAGGTATAATTAAAATATAACAATGTTTTGATTAATAGAATAGGAAAAATAAAATACCCTGCGGTAGTGGGTTTAACTATTCAAATTAATACTCAAGAACTTAACATTCTTGTTAGGACTTCATCTTAAACTGTATTGTTCTAGAAATAATTAAAAATTTTGTACTTAAAGTCAGTTTCATTACATTAAAATTAATCATTATAATTAATCATAGTATTTTTAAATTTAATAATTTTGTTAATTCCATTTTCGTTTAAATAATCTTTATTTTGAATGATGATATAAGATTTTCTCCATTTTAAGAAATTAACTTGTTTACTTGATAATAAATGATAATGATCTAAGTAATCTATTACATTTTTTGCTGTACCAAATGATGTAGAATCATAATTATAAGTTTCATTATTTTGGTTATAGGCTATATTTCCTCCTAAAGAATCTTGAATAAATTGTAAAGCAAATAAAATATTATCTTTTTGAGCAGGTTCGATTTTAAAGTTTAATTGTAGTCCTGATTTATGGTTACTATTATTAACAAAATTGATTTGAAAACTAGCAGTAGCATCAGAAAATCCAGCTAACCAATGATTTTTTAAATTATTATCTAAATTCATTTTTAATTCCTTAGGAAGTTTATTTTTAATTTCAGATAAGGCAAATTTATTATCATTTAAAATATTTTTATTCATTTCGTTAAGTGTATTTTCAATTCTTATTTTACCATTTATTAGATTAATGACTTTTATTAAACCTTCTATTGAAGATACTACTAAGAATATGGACTCTTTGTCTTCTTTGTGTATTTTTTTTACTCTACCATAACCTATACTTTTTTTTATAAAATAAGCTAAAGAAGCATCTAAATGATGAAACTCTATAACTAACTCTTGTTTGTTAGTAAATTGACCTCCTCCTTCTATTAGACCGGCTAAATAATGACCTATTTGTTCTGGATTATTTGGTTTAAAATGTTTAGGTACATGAACTGAAATCTCTTTAACATTTTCTAATACTTCTACAGTTTCGTTGCATAAAGTCTCTGAGGTTCCATGTTTTAATTGAATAAAATTGTTACCTGCTGATATACTCCCTTGTTTTAATTTTATTACTATATCATTTAAGATGGAGTACTTAAAACTTACCTCATTTAGGAAAGAAGTTGTTCCAGCAAACAGCAACGTTAAGAAGCCTATATTTATAACTTCTGGATGACCGAAGAACCAGAAAAGATGTTGATCGCCATAGAAAATCATAAGGATTCTCACCCTATGTCCCCGGCACAGATCGTAGCATGCACCTTTCAATGCACTACGCTCCTCAATAGTAGGAAAGTTTACTAAGATTTCTTTATTATTTTAAGTTCCTTTTTTAAATGAGCATTTAATTTCATAAATGTAAAGTTAATCTTCTTCATCTTAATAGAACCATACAGATTTTCCAATTGACTGAGATAATCATTCATTAGAGTTTTGTTATTAATAAACTCGAACGTTGCCGCAAGAGATTCATTATTAAAAAGGTTTTCAGCCTTGAGACTTTTCTTAATTATCCTTCAATCCTTTTCAAGGAATTTTTTATCCACAAGAGTTTTAAGTTTATGGCAGTGTGTATGCACTGCTGACTTATTATTATCCGCTTCCAGAAGAAGAAAATCTTTATTGTTTTTCATTAACATTTTAGGTATCATATGATCAACTTGGATACCTTGATGTCATGCTTGCCCATGATATTTGACTAATAAACTAGTACTTATACTCATATTATTATCTGTATTATCCGCAATTTGGTCTTGATGTACTGTTTCTTGTCCTAAGTTACTTAATAAACTAAGGTTGTTAAATTCTAATAGTGGTTTATTACATATTGCGCAGGTTAAATTCTGCGAAGTAATAAGTTTTGCCTTTGTATCTTCTTTTTCAGCTGTAAGTCTAAGGGCTCTTTCTATATAAGGCTCTGGATTAATAAGCATACTCATGGTTTTAAGTTCATTACTAGGCTTATGCATGAAGAACATCGCTGGAGCGGATAAATCCCTTAGTCTCTTTACACTAAGTGTTTTTAGAGAATCCTTAGCTTTAGTCGTCATTGAAGGTAATCATTTATTAGAGCCAGTGAGGAATAAGATTCTTATCATTGCTGCATAAGATTTACCACCGAATTTTTTGTATACTCATCGCATACACCTTTTGAATGTATATTGATCTAAATTAGATCTTAATGCATGTTGATTAGGACTAGGAAGGAAATAGTTACTTCAACCTCAGATTATAGGATTTAACATTCTAATGAGCTCTTGAGGTTTAAGACCAGTGTATCTCATACTAGTGGCCAATTTGATATGGTCTCTAAAATTTTGAGTACTTTTCTTAGAAGGGTAAATATATAATTTGGTTCTGTCTGTCAATCTCGTTGAGGTAGAGTTAGGAACATCTGTAAGTCAATTTACTTTATTAGGTACTAACATATGAAATGTTCATCCAAGGAAATTTAATTGGTTACCTATTTTCATAGATATCATTTTAGTTTTCTCTTCAGATAGTTCAAGACCTCTAACTTTAAGGAATTCCTTAATAGCAGGAATAGCTTGTTCTAGACCCTTAGGATTAAGAGTTATGAATAAGAAGTCATCAGCATATCTAATTAGGTGTGACGCAGCTAATAAATTAGTTTTGTCAGCCTTATTTCCTATCATGTCCTTTGTAGCTTCTAATACTGTTTGTCTATTAGTGTCACCAGTGTTAAGATCCGTGACCGAACCTCTTCTGGCAGCATCGGATAAACCATCTAAGGTTCAATTCATCAATAGTGGAGAAATTATTCCCCCTTGAGGAATACCTTTATTGTTTTCAGAGTCCTTGATGATAGTATTATATTGTTTCTTGGGAAATGTTAATTTATCTCCTAAAATATTTCAATTAACTCACGTTTGTTTGTTAAAATTACTAATACTTTCCGTATATAGATTATCCTTTTTCGGTCAGACTCTTTCGACAATATTAGTCTTAAGAATCTTATATAATAAAAATTTATAGTTATTTGTAATAGGTACATTGTTTAGTAATCAATCATGACTGATGTTGTCAAAACACCCTTTAATGTCTGCATCTAAGACATACTTGGTATGACTGACAATTTTTGTTCTGTCTGCGACTAGTAATTGTGTTGGGACTTCCACTATTTGGCTTCTATTGGCTTTACGCATAGATTTTACTACAGTAGTTTCTTCATCTTTTAACATTACTAGATTTTTGTTTTTAATTTTCATTTTAGCTCTAGCTAATGCTAGTGAGTCTTTCATTTTACGTTTATAAACGTTATTTTCATTTTGACTAACTCTCTGAAGTAATTGTGCAATTTGTGTGATTGCATGGGAAGCACCTCTTCCTGGTCTAAAACCTCAGGAATTTCTATCTCCTGTAGGCTCCATATATGGTTCCATAACGTTCAACATGAATTTCTGGATAAGACGATCATATATTGTTGGGATTCCTAATGGTCTTAGTTTTCCATTAGCTTTAGGTATCATTACTCTAAGTATTTCCTGTGATTTGTATTTATATATAGCACTAGATTTTAGTCCTTGAAGTAACTCGTACTTCAATTTAGTATTTAAAGTATGAACTACAGCATTGTGATCAATAACATATTGTACAGGGTCTTGTTTCATTGCTTTGTACTCTAACTGAGCTAATTGCACCAATGTTTTTCCAATATCTGAGTGTTTTAGAGCTGATCTCAGTTTCTCGTTTACAGTTGTAACGGAACCTTTTTTTTGGATTGCTAAGTCATTTGAACCTTTGACAATAGAGATAATTTTCTTGGCAGGATGTTTAAGATTAAGATCTTGCAATAGTTCAACAGCATCTTCCGATGAAATTAATTTAATTGTAGATCTAAAATGTTTTTCATCAACCCCAGGAGTTCTACTTCCTGGTGTCTGTTCTATTAAATTTACAGAGTGTATTTTTAATATTAGTGAATTAAATATTTTGTCTAGTTGAATATCATTAAAGATAGTTTCTCAAAGAGACTTGTCTTCAACATATTCTCTAATTATTGGTTCTGGATTATATCTATATTTAGTGAAGGGATTATCAGGATAGTCCTTATTAGAGCTAATTGTAAACTTATTTTCATTAAATTGTCTTAGTAGTCCTAGAGTTTTATTAATCTTTTTGTCATCACCATTAAGGTCTTCTAATAACATTTTTATTGAGTCTCAATCCATATCCTGGCTCGAGGCTTTAGTTATTTCAGTTTCCATAATGGGTATAAATTCTATTCCAACTCTAAGGGCTGTTAATTTACTTCTGAAGAATGCTAGTTCTTTGGTAAGATTACCAATAACTTTCACTTTACCATTTTTCAGGGTTATTGTAGAATCACCAATTCAGATTCTCTCACCTGATGGTTTAGTTAATTCCTTCTTAAGTTCATTAACTATCAAAGGAGTTATATCTTCCTCCAAGACTCAATATGCCTTCTCTAACTCTCTTAATATCTCTAAAGAATTATTTGATTTAGATGTATTAGTAGACATATATCTACGTCCTATTATCTTTTTAGGATAATTATGATTTAACAAATTTCTTTGTCGGCCACTTACTATAGTATCTTCTCTTGAAGATATCTTATCTAGCGTTCCATAAGATATTATTAAATTTAAAAATCTAATTAATAATTTTATTAAGTTATTCATAAAATACGCTTGATAGCTACGTGTATATTGTGTGTCTCCCGTATATATTAATTGCTTAATATACACCCCTTTTGAAGGTCTCATACATAGATTATACAGTAAACTGAATAATTTATATAGGTAGATTCTTAAGCTAACATCTCCGCTCCTGTTAAAGTTCGTTCTCTTTTCCATTGGTAATTTAAATGAGTTTCTATTTACTCGTTTACGGAAAAGTCAAATTGCATAGTTTTTCAATGCAGGCCAAATGTTAAGAAGGTCAACAATATAGTAACTTGAATCTAGGGATAGTCCATGTGACTGGGACTCATGTTTATGAGTTTCAATCTTTCTCACGTTAAGTATTGTTACTAGTATGAGGCTAAGAATAACTATATTCACCAATAAACACGTAAAAGCACAGAAAGTGCAGATCTGATTACCAAATTCAATTACAGAATCGAGGTAATACACACATTTGCGTAGCCGCACATATAAAATTGGATCACCTCCTCCACTAGAGATGGAACCATACCTCGCGATAGGATCCCCTCAAAGAACCGTATGTGCGAATCACTCCGCGTACGGCTCAATCAGAGAGACGAGCGTTTCCAGCTATACTTTATGTTATACCAAAGTATGTTAGTTTCGCTCTGGAGCATTCTGGCTGTCAAAGTGGCACCAAACATGTAAGAACCTTAAATTAGACATTGCTGTCTTAGAACCTTCAATTTTGATAAAAATGATGTGGTCTATTTTATTACCAGCCTGCATTACAGAACCTTTTAAATTAAAATGTAAAGATCTTAAGCATAGCCTTTCTGTCGGATTATTAAATTTCCTTTAACTCCTTCGTTTTTACCGAGTGCTCTAAATTTTTTAGGACCATTAAGTCTGTTAATAAGTTAATATCTTTGTGGTATGCATGAATTTTTAAATATTTATTGGGTAAGGAATAGTTTCTGGCACTAACTGTTTTAGTAACTGTAAGGGGATCTAATAAAGCCAACCTTTTACCTTCTCTGTTAGGATCGTGTAGGAAGTTGTCTAGTATTTTTGCACTAAACGTTCTTTGAGCCTGCGGGGTTTGTATTATTTTATTATCCTCGTGTAGCCCTAGGAAGTAAGTGGAAGCTATTGCCTTTTTACCTCAATTAGGATGTTTATGATGCGCCCATCTCCAAGTCAATAGGTATAGGACATATCGTACGTAACCTCTGAAGCTACAACTTTCACCCATGTTGTAATATTTAGACCATCCCTTAATTATAGGGTTCAACTTCAATATAAGTTCGTAAGCAGAAAGATTTTGGGAAAGTTCGAATATTAATTTTAGCTTTCTGATGATCTCTTTTACTTTTTCTTTGTTAGGATATAAAGCTATTCCAGATTGACCTATTCGGTTTTTGAAAAAGCTGTATTTTTTTGACCAGTTTTCTCTATATTTAAAAACATATCCCAGGAAATGAAGTTCTGTACCGGTAGCGAGTGAAAAGATTTTAGTTTTATCACTTGACAGTGATAGGCCTCTCTCACTTAAGAAGGCTTCAATAGCGGGTTTTATAAATAATTTTAACAATCTTTTACTAGGTGCGATTACGATTAATTTATCAGCGAACCTTACAGTTTTTACATAGAATGACAGCAATTTAGTTATTACACCGTTTTTGTAGATATTCTTTAGAAATGTTTTTCCTCCAGTAATTGAAGATATAGATTTTATGACTGTTGCTTCCAAACCATTAAGGGTAAAATTTGTAATAGTGGGAGTGATTCATCCTTCATGTGACTCATCGGTCTGAATATTTGTGTTTTCTAATACACCGCCAGCTTTTAACCATTCCTTAAGTATAAATTTATGAGATTCACATAGAGGTATGTTAGATAAAAGCCAATTGTGGTCAATTTTTTCAAAGAAAGATTTTATATCTGCGTCCAATATCCATTTAGATTTGTGTTTTGATTGTAGAGAGATATTAATTCAGACTGCGGCTATTGCGTTTTTTTTACTTCTATATTTTCTGAAGCCGTAGCTGTTAGGGTCACTATTCATTTCCACTATAGGCTCTAGTACTAGATTTATCACGGCTTGTAGCATTCTATCTTGGATAGTGGGAATACCTATAGTTTTTAACTTACCATTTTCTTTAGGTATCATTACTCGTTTAACGGGGCTGGTTTTATATTTATATTTAAATACACCCTTTTCAGCCTGAATTAGCAGGTTTTTAAGGTTTTCTACCATAGCTATTTTTTTTTCAGGTGTTGACAGTATATAATTGTCGATGGCTGGATTTTTAGATCCACTGTTTTGTGAGGTTTGGTATACTGCCAGTAGTCTAAAATCTAAGGTCTTTGCCAGCATATTTTGTTTAGCTAACACTGATGGGTGTTTTGTGCCTAATGTTCCGGCTAACTTGACTAAATCCTTTTGTTTTTTCAACACATTAGCCTCTACCTTTTTTCATTGGATTTGTTTCCAATTTAATACTGTAAATTGAACGGGCATATCATACACCTTATAAAGGGTATCTGTGACATAGCCACGTTGAAGTGTAGGATTATTATGCCATTGGTTAGCCCTCTCTAACTTTATCGAATTCAGCGCCGTATATTTTTTAAATAAATACGTTCAGGATTTACCTCTACCTCCAGCTCTCGCCTTTTCAACTGACAAGAATCGGGTTATGGAGGGACAAGCTTTAGAATGCACTATCTTATGATTTCCCGATAGTTCGTTGCCGTGTTCTAGCTCTAAAGTAGTTATATACCTGATATTCGGAGCATTACCTCCGACTTTTGCTTTTTCGATTATCTTGCCCCCGTTTCATCTCACAACTCCTGACTTTAAAAGCTTTGCAAGTTGAGAGGTACTAGACATGAATTTTGAAAATTCAGATGAATAATCTAAGAATATAGAAGGTTTTAGATATTTTCCGGGGTTCCCATTATGAATTTCGTTTTTGCAAGAAATGAATAGATTCTCCATTTCTAATAAAGGATAAGATCGAATCTGTATAGGATATTTGTCAGAGTAACCACATAGAGTATTCCCTGCTTTAAACACTCTAACTCTATTGACAAGGAAATTTTGGGGCAAGTCTTTCTTGATTTCATTAAAGAAATAAATTTCATACGTTGAACCTATTTTATAATGATTCTTTGCTTGCGCTAATCTTAATCATTTATATTTACTTAAGGAACGCTTCCCACTGTTGAAAGACAATAGTGTTCTGCTATTCACCGGTCCTAGGAACCCTGGCTCGTTGGCCAACGCCCCACCGGTTAATCCCCTCACCGTCTCGTTAACAAATTTTAACGAATTGTGGCTTGTGAGAATCAAAATTATGATAAAAACGAAACTGGAATGTCGTAATGCTGGGTCGTAAAAACTTGTATTAAAGTGTAGAATAAAAAGTTCGGTACACACTGGTGAACCTACTAAAGTCTTCTCCGAACTGTACGAGATAGTTACCCATCATACAGCTCTCCAACTCGAACGTATATTAACTATGGTTCGGTATTTATTGTAAACTTTCAGTTTCAAAATTGTTATGGTCTTTTAATATTACCATTACCCCGTTTTTATTAGACAATTTGCGTAGCTAGAGGTAAAAGGCTAATTAGGTTCATCATCATGGTTGAGTGCACAGTTAGGCCAATTAAGTAGTCTATTTTACTCCGTGGTGTATTTCTATTTTGTGAGTTCGTACCACATATAATACATGAAACTCCGTATAATTTAACTGTTCTGATTATTATTCATTTTAGGAAATTTAAAAGGTTGATGTACCTATTTTGTTTGTTTTATTTAAACAAAGGTTTACTTTAAGGTAGCTTTGAAGTCTTTTTTTTAGAGGAGCGAGGGTTTTTGTCTCGTAAATTTATGTACGGAATTCCGATTTTTATCTTCGAGTTATCTTTCATATTTGATTGAGATACCCCAATAGATTTCAAGTATGCATATCATTTTTCTTCTTCTGTTTTACCGTTTACCGATTTATTTAATTTTGTATTTTTATTGTTTAGCGGCTTGCTTAAATTTTTACCTGCTTTTTCGAAGACTTTTGCAATTGAGGATAATTTATACTTCGCTGCGAACATTTTGGCGGTTGAATATCGAATAATATAGTTAATTCTACTAATAAAAGCTAGATAATTTGTCGCTAATATATAGTAGGAAGATATACCTTTTATAATCTTTGAAACTTTGATTAAGGTTCCATACTGCGTTTCATTTAATAACGAGAAGTTGGGTATGGGATATCCATTTTTCAAGCAGAATCCTTTATCACTCAGCTTTTGCACTACCTTTTTTAAATCAGCTTTTAGGTATACCTGCCCACCTTTTATTTTGGATATTTGTCTAAATTTATCGCCGTATAATCTTGAATAATAATACTTTTGTTCGGGCAAAATTTTTATAAGATAACCTAGAAAAGGTATCTCTTTTGTATTTGGGTTCGTGATGAGAGTTTTATCAGGGCTTAAGGTTAAATTTAAGTCATTAAGAAAGTCTACGCACCTGTTTGCGATATTTAAAGCCTCGTTTTTAGGTCCATTTAAAGTTATGATGAAAACATCGGCAAATCTAACATAGTGCATTCTTCTATATGACGGGTCGTTGTATTTGAAGTAAGGTACTTTTCGTGCCGCCTTTATACCTAATTTAAATCAAATTCGTTCATATTCAGGATTTATTTTTCTACCTTTACCTCTGTTATATTTTTTGATGTAGTTTTCCATAAATATATCAAATTCGTGTAACATGACATTAGACAGCAGGGGGCTAAGTATAGATTCTTGAGGGGTTGCGTTTAGGCTAATATTTTCCTTAAAATCTTCTTCTTTAACCCTTGTTTTTAGTAATTTATATATCAAACTGATAAATCTAGGGTCTTTGATCTTCTTGTTAAGAAGTGATAGAAGTATCTTATGGTCCATATTATTTAATAAGCCTTTTATATTTCCCTCAATTACCCATGAATACCCGCTGCTGTGTTGTTTAATATGTCTTAGGGCTGTGTGGCAGTTTCTACCTGGTCTAAAAGCGTGTGAATGATTAGAAAAGTTGGGTTCGTATATTACTTCAAGTATCGTTCTAACAACCTCTTGTACTATTCTGTCCGGGGAAATTAACACACTTAATGCTCTCAATTTTTCATTGGCTTTTTTGTTGGCTTTAGTTATATACAGTCGTTTGGTTGTTCCAAATTCATGTGTCCCACTAATTATATCATTTTTTAAAGATATTAAAGCGTCGAGAGTTGTACCTTCAAGACTAGTTTTATTTTTGTTAACCGAAGATGAACCTTTAGATTTACTTAATTTTAAGTAAGCAGCTGTTCACAAGTTTGTTTCTTTTAAAAGTTTCCATAGACCTTCGTTTATAAACTTCGAGTCTTTTTTGTTACCGTTTCATAGTGACTCCAGTCTTTTTGCAACCTTATTGTCATTCCATGACGGCGCTTCAGTTGTAGTCTTAGTTGAGTATGACCGAATGTGTTTTATACATCCAGTGTTTAGCCCCCTTCCTTTATAATATTTAAGTAATACGGGGCCTCCGTCCCACAAGTAACAGCTGTAATTAATAGTCTGCGCAACTAGTTTGCCATGAAAATTGTTCATCTTCATTTCGTTGTGGTTCACCGGTATCACATTTTGCTGCTGAGCGCTAGATTTTGGCTCTGTCACGTCAAGAGAGTTTTCGGATCTTTTCTTTCTTATTGAAAGTGTCGTAAGCTTAGTTATTATCGCGCCGTTATAGAAACTTACGGCTCGCAACTTACATGGCAGTCGACCGCAAAGCGATTTGAATATATGCCATCGGTTAACGTTATCCGTACTGATCTCAACTTCACAAATAACCTGTTTGTCTTGCCGTGACGCATTTCCTTGATTGGAGGCCAAGGACTGTTCCTGTCCAGTTCCAACCTTTACTGGCAGGCTATGGTCCCCAGAGAAAGTGCTTTTTTCTAGGTAAGCCAGTTGGAGTTCGCTTAAATAACCTGAAAGCGATCTTATATCTGCACAAAGCATTAAATAAGATAATTCAAAATGCAACCGAACGGTCGCCCTTCTATCTGTTATAAGCATAGTTATAGCCAAAAAAATTTTTATCTTGATATACGAGACTACGTCCCATGAAATTACTTAAAAAAGGTTGTGTAACCTACAAGCAAATCTTAAAAATATAAAAAATTATATTTAGAGTATATACTCTTATATTTACATATAAGTTGGGAATATATCTTAATAATCTAAATTGTAAAATTTATTTAAATGATCCCAAATAAAAATAGTTCTCTTATCATTCATTTCTGATTTTAGGTTTAATACTTTTTTGACGTTATCTTGAGAATATTTAAACTTAGGATTGAATAAATTAAGAATTTCTTTCCAATTATTGTAATCTAAAAATTTAGATCCAAATAAAGGATATTCATTTAAATAATTGACTAGTATTAAATTAGTTTTTAAACTCATAGTTCTAACTCTATACTGAGGATTAGGTGTATTTTCTCTTATATTTTTCAGATAAACATTTAAAAATTTAGCAATATTTGCTAAAAATAGTTCATTACTAAAACCTAATTGATCATTCTGCCTCTGACTTAGTTCGAATTTACATTCTATTTTAGGATATTTACCTGTCATAGTTGTTCTTACATTAAAATGACCATCTGCTTCAATAAATCCTGATAACCAAGCATCATTATTGAATGATTCAGTGTTAATAGGTAATTTAGTTAACTTTAATTTTAAGTTTTGACTATTAAGCCAATCAATTAATTTATAAAGAGAATTAATTTTAGGTGTTCTCATATAACCATTCAATAAATTAACTAAATTTAAAATTCCTTTTTGATCATTAATTGATAAAATATAGCAATTTAATCCTTTTTTTCGTATCAAAGAGCCGTAACCCAATTTTTGTTGTATTATTAAAGCTAATGGTAAATCCTTTAAATGGAACACTATTTGAATAGAAGGATAATTAAGTTTACCTTTAGAAGATCTTTCTGTTTTAGGTACAATAATTGTACCATCACCTTCAATTAAACCAGTTAAGTAGCTGATAAATTTATGACGTGATAAACTATTATTTAAATTTAATAAAATACTACCACCTTTACAATAGACTATCTCTGGCGTATATTCTCTGAAGATCCTTAATAGATTTAAATTTATTAAGTTTCCTGCTGATTGACTTTCTAATTCAATATTAAATAAAAATTTATTTAAAAAGTTTTTCCAGCATATAGCCAAATTTAAAGCGGGCGCTAAAATAGATTCACCCGCTAAAACAGGTAATGATAAGTGAACTAGAATAATAGATCCATATTTTTATGGAAGGTATTACCCCTTTCCCGAACCGTACGTGATAGTTTCCCATCATACGGCTCTCCATGGGATTAATTTATAAACATTAAAAAAACAAAATAGCGAGGCGAGCGACAATTTTCTTAATTATTAAACTCGAAAAGAACAAGAACGAAGGAGAGAGAGATAATAAATTTGAGATTTAAGCGTGATAGAAGAAAAGGGACACTACCTGAGGTGTAATTATATAAGGCGTTGTTTATTCTAAGATTTAATGTGGTGTTTCATATGACAATTTCTGCATAAAGGAATTTGTTTTCTATTCATCTTAACCATGATTTTTTCAACCTTCGATAGCTTTGGGTTAGCATCCTTCATAAGTCTTATGTGGTGCATTTCTATGTTTGTATCGGCACCGCAAATAGAACATACTAGCCCGTATAGATTGGATCTAGACTTCAAGGAGAAAAGGTTAGGAATTATGGAGCTGACTCTGGTTCTAAAAATACCTGTGGTCGTATAGGATAGTTTTATGAATTTTATCCCTTTGGGGCTCATTAGGTCTCCTGAGAATTTCTTGTAAGTAGCACTCATAGTTCTTAGATTAAATTTGGCGGCTAGTAGTTTGCAACATGATCTCTTTAGGTATAAGATTAACTGACCTGCAAGTTTACCATAGTTGGCCGTGAAGGAGTAGTAATTAAAAAATCCTCTGACTACTGCGTTATACTGATGTATAATTTGATCATGACTAAGGTTAAGCCAAATAAAATTTGGGTGGGCTTTCCCATCTCTTATAAAGTTTGTTTCTGTTAATTTTTTTATAATTCTATCCATGGGTGCTAATAGTAGTAACTTTTGTGATTGTCTAAACTGGATACCGTTTCTCGACGCAAATTTAGTGTGATGAGATCTTTGAATGTAGGTACCTAGGAATGAGACTTTGTCGTGTACTACTGAAGTGATTTTAGTTTTGTCTTGATTGATAGATAAACCCAAGTCTGATAGGAATGCTGATACTTTGTCTAATATAAACTGAGCGTCTTTGTACGATCCCCTGATTCCTATAACTCAGTCATCGGCGTATCTTACGTAAACTAATCTTTTGTATAACGGGCTGTGGAAGTCTACTTCAGGAAGTTTTTTAATTACTCTCAGGATGTTTTTCACTTCCTTCATGTCACCCTTTTTCTTATTATTTGCTATTGCATACTCATATTGTCTTTGAATCTTTGGAACTAGTAATCTTTTTCCTTGGTCAAATTCCTGTTTTAGGAGACCTACATAGTGATCTAGTTGGTCCATAAATATATTGGCAAGGATTGGACTTATTATAGATCCTTGGGGCGTACCGACGACGTCGTGTTTATATTGAGTAAATTCAAAATAACCTGCTCTTAGACTCTTTCAAATCAACTTTGTGAATTTTCTATCGAGTATTTTACTTTCTATAATTTTCATCAGTTTACGATGATCGATGTTATCGAAACATTTGGAGTTATCCCCCTCAATGAATAATGTACAAGGTTGAGCGTTTATTTTCAAATACTGTAAGGCTGAATGACAACTTCTATTGGGTCTAAACCCATGTGAAGACTCGTGGAAGACTGGTTCGAATATTGCGTTTAAGATAATTCTCATGGCTTCTTGTACAATTTTATCCCTTGGTGGAGCTATAGTTAGCGGTCTAATACCTCAGGATGCCTTTGGTATGTGTATTCTTTTTTCCGGTTTGAATTGGAATCTCTCAGTGTTCAATTCTTGACTCAAATTTTTAAGTACTTCTACGGACATTCCATTTAAAGTGGAAGTAGTTATACCTTGGCTCATGTTACCGGAATTGCTTTTTATATTGTCGTAGGCGTTGTAAAGAAAATCGGTGTCTATCATGAATTTATATAGATTCATTTTTATCGGCTCGTCTCTCTGTATTTTAATGTTTGCTAAATAATTCAGTTTGTTAGTTACATTATTTGCGCGATCAGCGCTGTAATTTCTCTTGCTGAATTGTGTTCCCATTACGACCCTTTTCAAGTTAATTACCAATAAGTTTGAGTGAGATATTGGATTTTTGTTTGATACTATGGTCGTTCCGTTACCATAGAAGTTACCTTCCTTAGGCAATCCAGAGCTTACTCTGTACGTATTAATAACTCCCTTAGGTTGATTACTCTTCACCTTGAATCTAATTATTTTAGATCTTTTATAGTAAACTTTCTTAATTCCGCTTATCACTGTCAGAATCAATACTATATACATCCCATCCCTACAGTGATGTAGCCCATTTTTTGAGGCAAATGGTGAATAATCTTCAAGCAGTATAGCTTTAACCATAGGAGTAACAGCTTGCAAGAACTCGATATTTAGTAGGTTTTTATCAGTTTTCGCTTCTAGCAGGGATGCTAAGTTCAGCTCAGGACTTTCTCCCTTACCTAACCCTGATGCTGCATCCATTTGAAAGTAATGGATAGATTTTTGGAAATCCGATACGTAAAGGCTATCCCCGCGCACTAATAATAAAATTGCGGTTACGAAAATAGCTCAAACAAATAAAGGCAATTTCAACCACTTCTATTACACAATTTTTGTAATATGTGGAAACTTTAATCTAAAGCTATTAAAATCCCTTAGCATCTAAACAATTAAAATATTATTATTTTGACATAAAATTTACATAATACTCTCTATTGAAATTTATTCTTAATTAAATAAAGAATATTTTTTCTAACCCTTCTTTTGTTAAATGTAATTTAGATTTCATTAAAATAGAAGTTTTTTTAAAATCATTAAAATTTTTAGCTTTAACTCCTTGTATATTATATTCTTAAAAAAAAGTATAATTTTTTCAGTTATATCTGTAAAATTTGTTTTATTTTGCATCCTATTTTGAATAAGGGGTTTTTAAAATATTTAAAGAAAAACAAGATTCAGCATTACAAAATCCTGTAACAAAATGAGGGTATTTGCATTTGTAGTATATTTCAATTTTATTCGCCTATAAGATAACATATTAATATTTTAATATTAAAAAAGATAAGCTCAAAGGATTACTATTCTACAATAGTAAAGTAAATTTACTTAAATTATAAAATATAAATTTATATAGAATATTTTTACCTTAGAACCGGATTTCCCGGCGATTAGAGTACACCTTACAATCTAATATATTAATTTATTGATTGAAGAGCCGTCTACTCGTTGCTCTTTTACAGTATTATTAATTAAAATAAAAATAGTACTGATTTAGATCCGCGATAACCCATTTCAAGGAGCAAGTAGAAAATTTAACTATAGCTCCGTATCATCTCTAATGATATTACTATACCCCCAGTCAATAATGAGGCCACTCTTAAAGTTTCCCGTAAAAGTTTAGTTATTAGAGCTTTAGGGCTTCCCCGGAGTTTGACTCTTATACACAATTTAGCTGTTCGCTTTATTTATGTAGTGACATACCATACTATAGATAGGATACATCTCACGAAGCTACCCCCTAAAAGAACCGTACGTGCAGATCGCCCTGCATACGGCTCACCAAAATAACTTAAGTGCTTTCTTTGTGATTCTATCACAGCGGCAGAATTTTAGATTACACCTAAGGGTTCGATTTACAAAAGTTATTTATTCTTTATTTTATGAACATGTTCCGTATGGCATCAAATATGTGTTAAGCTTAAATTGCTTAAAGTAAAAATACTACCGCCTTTTGCAATAGGATTAATATGATGAATATGGTACATGTTTTCATGTAGTTTGTCAAAGTTTATAGTACCTTGGTATAAAAGGCATATTCAGCTCTTTTTGTTTATAGAATAGTTTCGTTTTTCTTTTAATGTTGGAGTATTTGCACTTTCTCGCAGATTAACTTTAAGTATTTTCTTCTTAATTACCTCAATTAAAGGATGAAAAGCATGAACAAATCTTAATTTAATAGGGATTTGATATTTTCTAAAACTAACTATAGAAGAAACGTTTATAGGAATTTGTAGTTAACTCGTTCTTGTTTTACTTTTATTAAAACGGTTTTCAAATTTAGTAACCCTAGGGAATAAAGAATTACCCCTCAGGGAGGCTAAGTTGATTTTTTATTGTTATTTTTCTATAGTCATTATTATTATTTCTTTCTACTTGATCTTTTGAGAAGTTAATTTCTTGCTTAGAGTCTAATGCCTTTTGAAATGGTGTTATATGATAATCCCTATTTAGTTGATCCTGATCACTCTCATCCTTCTTATGAGCTTTTCTTAAGAAATATTGTTGAGTTAACCATAGTTGACCGGCTTTAAGATGTTTTCTATACATTCATTTTCAGCATTGTTTATATAATGCTTTTTGGATAAATACTCTGTATCTAGATGAATTATCTAAATTAAAGTATCTTCCTCATCCTCCTATTATGGGATTCAAGTATCCGATTAATTATGCTGCTGAACTATTCATATTTTTACTGAATATTTCTTTACATTTATTTAAAAGATTTATTACCCCCTTCGTATGAGAATATATTAATAATGCTATTACACCTAAACCTGGTTTATCTAATAACATAGATATCTTAGCAGATCATTTTTGTGAGTATTTGAAAATGTATCCTAAGAAGTCAAGTTGTGCTCGAGGTTCTTTATCTGAGAGTTTAAAGATTTTTGTTTTATCAGGAGACAACCATAGTCCTCGTTCCTTAAGGAATTTGTTAACTTTGGGCATTACATATTTTATTAAGATATTTTTACTTCTAGCTAAAATTACAAAGTCATATACGTATCTTACGCATTTTACTCCTAACTGTATTCTTTTGCTAGTTCCGTCTCCATTCTTAATATAATATTGTTGCGTAGCACTATTTGTTAAACTTTTTATAGAATTTAACACTGTCTGTTCAAGACCTTTTAATGTCATGTTTGCCAATGTAGCCCTCCCTGAGGGTATCCGTTACAGGGTCTATTAGTCTATCATCAACCATCATTTTTGCCTTTAGTCATTCCCTTATTTGTCTTAATAATTTAAGCTTAGAATGTAGAAAAACATTATTTGTTTATTTGTTTATTTAAAAGCCAGTCATGATTAATATTCTCAAAGAAGCCTTTTATGTCGGCATCAAAAATATATTTTTCTTATGATTTGACTTAAGTACTTCCGGCTATATAACCCCGGGCTTCATTCTACTTAATCTACTTTTTGCTATTTTATTTGTATCCCAATTGACAAGACTACTTCTTACAGCACCTATAGCCATTTTACAACTTCTAAGAGCTCTTAATCCATCACTGTTATTATCTCCTGTCATTTCTACAAGAGGGAGCAGAACTAGGTTTACTAGTGTTTTTTTGGTAGTGCTCTATCCCTGAGACTGGGAATTCCAAGAGGTAATTTTTCATTTTTTCCTGTTTGAGTAATTCATACTCTTTTAAGAGGGTTTGCCCCATACTTCTTAGGGTTACACATCAAGTTTTTCAATTCTCTTTTAAGTTGTTCAAGCAGTTTATCATCATTCAATTTCAATAATATAACCTCAATACCGGGAGTTGTTTAACCTCTCTTCTTACTTAAAGTTTTTAATGCATGAACTCTAAAATCTCAAGATCTGGCCATTCATAACTGAAAATAAGACACTACCTTCGAATTAATTCCTTTTAATCGAGCCAGTTTCACTAATACAACTTGTTTATCATAAACTTTTTCCTCTATATTTAGAAAATCTAGACTGGTTAGTTTAGACAGTAATAGTTTATTCCTATCTTGCGAATCCGTGGAATAATATCTTTTTACACAATTTGTAAGTAAAACCTTATTAAGGCAGACTGAATTCAGCGGTCTAATATCTGTTTTTATTAGCCCCTTTCGGGTATCCAATCTATTAGAATTGGCCTTTGCTTTTTCAGCTATCTTGCCCCCGTCTTTAATTCTAATCATCTTGTCATTTACTTGATAACTAGAAGTCCATCTGGACAACGTATTATATCCAATTGTTAACAGTTTAAAATTAGAAATATACTGACTTAAAGGTCCTTTGTTTAAGGATTTTCCGGGGTTCCCTCATTTCAATAACTGGTTGCCATCATATAGAATTCTTACATCTATAATATATCCTGCTAAGTCCCTCTCTATAATACCATGTCCAATAATACTGATCAAAGTCATGTCGAACAAAATACATAACTTTATTACTTTAGGGGACAACAATCGTTTATAAACTAGTGGTCGATTGTTTACATCTGTGGCATCTTTCATACGAGAGTTCGGTTTCCCTGAACTTATTCAACCATTGTAAATGGTTTTTAAACTTATTGTTACAGTATTAGGGCTAAGTAGAATACTCCTTGGTCTAAATCCACTTTCCAAGTTTTTCCATTTAATGCTTCCTCACGCCAATAGCTCGTTGGATATTGCCGCAGCGGTTAACTCTAATCTTCTTGGTCTTTTACAACCATGATCAGTTAAGATTTCTGATAGTTTCAGACTATCATACAGCCAGTTATCTGTCTGAGTCGAAATTGTTCTCATATTTAAAGTTGTACTAATGACCTTGTAATTATTAATTTCTTAATATAGTGGACTATATCTTCAGCGTTTCTAATTGTAATTCTTATTTGGTTAGAAAGAGAACGGTGTCTAACGCATAGTCTCTGAGGAACCTACTCTATAATTTTATTGCGACTGTTGGTCTTGGTTTAATTATATTTGGTTTCCTGCTGATTGCCCAATCTTTTTGATTTATTACTACTAATGTCAACAAACAAAGCTGTTCAAGCGTTAGGTAGTATCTTAAGCTTTAAGGGTGTACCAGCATACAGTTAGAACTTTTATATTAATCCCAAATTAACCAATAAGATTATATATATTTAAAAATATAACCATAATAATTTATACCAGTATCTATATATTTTACCAATGTTATATGAGTAGCGGGATGTCCTTTACTCCTTAAATATTGTACACATTTTCCAATACTAAAAAACAGTTTTAGGACTACTTGATTGTTGTCTAATTTTCTCGAACAAGAATTAAAAATTTTAGAACTAGAAACTGAACTATTATCTAAACACATTAATACAGATCTACTTAAACTATTTAAAGGCTTATTTTTATTAAATAATTTCCTATTTTTATCTAGGTTTAATGAACCGCTAATTCTAATATAGATATGTTCTTAACTTTAGCATTTAATACAGGTTCTTTAGTAAAAAGATATTTACCTAAGTACAAACTACCATTTTTTAAATGTTTAGAAAAAGTAAAATGACTAATATTAAGATTTCTAATAAAATCTATTTTTTGTGCAGATGAATAATACAATATGGTTTTATATCTATTATACTCTATTTCACCCTTTGCATAAACAAGGTCGAGAAATAAATTTTAGACTTTTATTACATTTGTAAAATTAAAAATTAAAGCTGGCTAAACAAACACTAGCTCAGGACAATAAAAATAAAAATAAAAATAATTTAAAAGCCGATTGAATGTACAGCTAACTCTACACATAATAACGTAAAATTTAATATTAATACTTTATTTGTTCATCTTTGCTTTTATTTCTTTTAGCTTTGTTAAACCTGAAACAGATAAATGTTCTTTATTTTTAACTAGTACCGCTCCTTGTTTAAACAATTAAAAATTTAAAGCTTTTGCACCCTTTAATTTATACTTATCAAAAAAAGGAATTATAATGTCATAAATATCAGAAAATTTAGATATAACGAGATTACAACATTGATCCGCCCTTATTTGTGTTTACTTTACCACAACCCAAATTAACACCTAATTTATTCATTAATTCAATATCTCGAGAATGTTGAGTCAATTGGACAAAAAATCCTACTTGTTCTCCTGTTTTAATGTGGCTACTTTTTCCAATTTTAATGTAAAATGTTTATTCACCCTCACTAAAACCTGCTATTCATTGAGGGTTTATATTATCAGGCTTTGGTACTATAACTCTTTCCGCGGGTACTATTGAAAAAGAAAAAGGGCTTTTAAAGTATTAGACAATCCTTTATTAAGAGATGCCTTAATACTTATAACTTTTTTTAATCCCTCATCGGTTAGGTGAGTTTTTTTGGATACTAAATCAACTATTTTTTTAAATAATTTAAAATCCGCTAACTTTTGAGTAAGCTTCAAAGTGTGGTATAATTATATTTTGTATGTTATGGAGGCCACTCACATTATAATTAATTAAATCATTCATTCCATTAGTGATTGCACCTGTACCTTTAAATTAAGTTTGAATTGCTTCTAATAAAGCTCTGTCTTTTTTATGTAAACTAAATCTTACACCTATATTTCAGCTTTTTCCAGATTTACTGAGAAATATTTTAACCTTAAAGCTTTCAAAGTATGGCTGCTAGCCGTTATGCTAAAAAATACTTATAATTTAATTTTATATAACATAGAGGAAACCATAAATGGTGAAACAATTTTGCTGAATAAAACCATAGAGTTTTAACGAATATATATTCGATATTGATTTTGTTTATTCTCTCTAATAGTACATTGTAAGTTATAGCGTATTGTTAAAACATTTAATAACATTACTACTTTTTTTAAAGAATTCGTACATAAGACTAAGCCGTGTATTTAAGCTTGGCCATCACCACTTATCCAATGGGCTAAAGATATAGGGTCTAATAAATTATACATGTCTGAAGGTAAACTTTTTTTTCCGTTGGGGTAAAATATAGTATAGATTTAAGAAAAACAAGGTAAAGCTCTAGTAAAAATTGATAGGTCTGAAAATGTTCTTGTAGCAGTATTATTCCATTCCTTTTTTTAATTCTAAGTGAAGGGGGGAATTTTTTTTATTTTTTTTATTAACAATAAGGAGACATTATATGTCTTTGAAATACAGATAAAAAATAATCAAATTTATCTAAAGATTAAGAAAATCCTAGTCTAGCATTTAATTTGCTTTTATCCTCTTTTTTATTAGAAGATAGAATAAGCCACCCATCGGATAATAGTAACCCAATTAATACCGAACATTATTTATGATAATTAGTTAACTTATACATGTTTCTAACCTGTTTTGTTAATTTTCCTTTTCCTAGTCCTGATTTCAAATTTTTTCCTCACAATACTATTTTATTTACGACGACACCGTCGATTTGGGCAGGGTCCGTAAACCCCTAACAAATTTAGGATCAAGTATAAGATTTTCACGGTTTAGCAAATTAGTATGTAATCCACGGTTTCCTTTAAAAAATTTAATCCTGTCTTGATCGAGCTTAGATTTAACACCAATAAAAGTTATAAATTTAGGTTCTCCTTGAAAATTTAGAGGAGAACGGGTTAAGGTATACCTATTCAAATATAATAATCCTTTATCTATTTTCTTTTTTAGAGTAAATCTATTAAATCCTAATTTATTTACAAAATCCTGCTCGTTAGAAACAAAATATAATATAGATTTGTCCCTGTTATATAAATAAATGGAGGAATTTTTATTAGTAGAGTACATACGCACAGAATTTTTAAAAATGCAAGATTGTTTAGGTTTTTTTTTTAATATGTTTTTATCTTTTACCAGCAGAGAAACGGAGCAGTTAAAATGCAGAGCTTGATAAGGAAATAAATAAGAAGTAATATTACTTTTTGTTACATAGTCTGATTCCGTCGAAAAACTGGCAGTAGAATAAAAAGAGTTTGTATACATATAAAAAGGTTTACCATTAGAACCACTAGGATTATTTGCCACTTTTACAGTATTTAAAGTAAAACTAGGATCTAATAAATAATATTGTTCTAATACTACTTCAGTGGCAGACCCGCTAAATTTAGTAACCGAATTATTTACTAAAGGTATAACCTCTAAACTAAAATTAGATAAGCTATCTTTAAGTAGTAAGGGTATAAATTTACCATTAGTTTTAGAGACGTCATTAAAATACCTAAATAATCTTATGGCTAATATTGATGAAGAACCCACATATTTTTCACCGACCCCTGTAATTTTATTTTTAAAAATGAAAACACCTGGTATCTGTATTTTACTAGAAGGTAAACCAATATTATTTTTAATAATTCTTTTTGATTCTTTTTGATCTAAATTTTTTAAATTTATACTTGGTGCATTTATTAAACTATTTAATATATCTTCAGTAATTGAAATATTACAATAAGCTAAAATATCATTAATTACTGTAAAGGTTACAGGTTTCTTATTTTTAATGTGTTCACTGGCTAATTTTTGAGCAAACAAATATTGGGTTCGTTCTTTTCTACCTAAAATTATTTTTCAATTATCTTCCTCAATTTTAGTATTTGAATGACTATTTTTAGTCAAACTATTGGTAAAATTACTTCTCGATGGTTTTTTGTTTTTGGTTACAAATAAATATGTAAAGGACATAATTATATCGTTATCGAAAAGGTTAATTAAATTTGAATTAATAGCACCTAATAGAGATGATATCCCAGCTAGGTGTAAACTAAATATTCTTGGTATAGACGAATTACTTGGTTAATGCCATTATAATTTAATGAATAACTCTAACTTTGTAAAGCCCCACCACAGATCCGTACAAGCGCCTCTCGACGCATACGGCTCTTTAATACTATAAATCTTGGATTTTGTTTACCAGATTTAAAACATATAGTTTTCCATTTGTTTAACTTTTAATTAAAACATGGCAGCTTTAACAGTATATTGTAAAGAGCCAATAATTGATGGTAAACACGATTGTTTACTAGATTGCTTTTAAACTTTACTTAACGGTTTACTTTTGTTAGTTTTTTTGCAGTAGCGACAAGTTTATTTATAACGGTTTTATTATAATCAGGGCCTTTAAAAACTTCAAGGTGCTTTGCTTTATTAAGTTCCAGAAGTGTTAAAAATGAGGCCTGTGTCAATTGGTCTTTTGAGTAACTCTTAATAGGGTTAGTTAGAAAAGTTTTTATTATCTTTCTATAAACCTTGAATACTTCTTTCTCAACACCCGCCGGCTTAGATTTATGACAATGAATATGTACTAGTCTAAGATTTTCCATTTCGTTAAGAATATCTAGTAGTTCACAAGAATATCCTGCGATTTTTGTAGGAATAATGTGATCAAGATGTAAGTTTTGCGACCAAACTCTATTTTGGTTTATAATAGTAGATTTATTGCTTGCTGCTACTTTAATAAAAATTTTACTTATATTCGATGAGTGCAGCTCAGGTGTTATTGTAAAGTCAATATTTGTATCCGCGTTGGTCTTAATATTTTTTGACGAGCTTTTATGAGTTGTCGCCGTCAGCATAGTCTCAAGTGTTGTTAAATTGAAATTTAAATTGGTTTCATTAAACTGATCCATAAATTGATCGAACTTTTCGAAAACTAAAGATGTTTCCCAATCTATAAGATTTTTATCACATAGCGGACAAATTTCTTTTTGTTTACTTAACAACTTACTCTTTAAGTCACCTCTTAATTTGGAGATCTTTAAAGCTCTCTGTAAGTATCCTTTTTGATTTATCAGGAAGCTAGGATAAAACAGTTCCTTTGCAGTATTGAACATCATCCAAGGTGTACTTGACTTGAGATCATATAATCTAGGGATACTAATAGTTTCTTTTCTTTCTCCAGCTTGTGACTTTAATCCTATGTTTACTTTTCGACTACCGTCTGGTTTTTGATTTAGGATTCTATAGTAATTTAAGTAGGAATGCCCATATTTCTTATAAATAAATCGTTTCATTCTTAAGAAAACGTACCAGTCGATATGTAGTCTGATAGGACCTTGATTTGGTCCAGGGGAAAAGTAATTAGACCAACCTAAGATAAGATATTTAAGCTTTTGAATAATTGAGTTCGGAGATTCCCAAGTATTATTTAAAGAGGTTATATCCTTAATTTTTGATTTTAGAGTTAAAACAGCTTTTTTTGAAGGATACGTATAAGTTCCTATCCAATCTCTTAATTTACCTGCAATTCGTCTATTGGCTTTGATGATCCAATTGATTTTTGTGGGAAACAGTAAGTGATTTGTCCATGATAAGAAGTCTATCTTAGCATTTGCCTTTCATTTGATTGTTTTAGTTTTGTCTTCGGATAGGCTTAGACCTCTTGCTGCTAAAAACTTATTTATTTCTGTCTTAGCATTTTGTAGCCCTTGTTCAGATCGAATTCCAACAATAAAATCGTCACCATATCTAACCATCCAAGCAGTATTCACTAAATCCACTTGGGCTTTAATTCTGTATGTGGCTTGTGTAGCCATTTTTTTAATTACACCTCTATGGAGTTTAGTCAAATCTTGTTTCAACAAATATTCCAATTTATCAGGATCAAAGTAATATGAGTAATGGTCTGATTTTGTTAATTCAGCTGCCCGTCTAATAGTCTGAAGTAGACCATCCAGAGTCCAGTTCATTAAAATTGGAGATAATATTCCGCCATGGGGTAAACCTGCCTTATTATCATCCTTCTTTATAATGGTGTGTAACTTCAGCGTTTTAGCAGTATTCATTTTATTATCTCTGCTTTCATTACTATTACTTCTCTCCACAACATTAGCTTTTAAAATGAGTGGTAGTAGGTATTCGTAGCCTTTTGGCATGGGTACATTTTTAATAAGCCATTCGTGGCTAATATTATCAAAGCAACCTTTAATATCAGCATCAAGTAAGAATAGTGACGAATAGTATTTTTGGGGACTTGGCACTAGGTAATCTGTTACGATTTTTGGTGATTGGATTGAATTTACGTCGTAATTAAACTTTGGCAGCTTAAATTCTTCTGATTTACCTTGTGTTTTGATCCTTGAACTAATTGTAGTTCCACTAAGGACTCTTTTAGACTTCATGTTTGGAGTTTCAGAACTTTTAATATATTGGAGTTTTGAATGAAGATATGATACAGCTTGATGGGCTGTTCGTCCTGGTCTTAATCCAAATGAGATTTCATCGCCCAGCGGCTCCAAATAAGGTTCCATTATAGTCTGTAGCAACATTTGCAAACATCTATCTCTTAAGGTAGGAATATTTAAGGTTAATAATTTACCTTTATCTTTATTTAAATATACTCTAAGTATATCATCTGGACTAAATCTTTTAAGTCTGAGAGTTTTAAGACTGTTAAGTAGGTTAAACTTAAGGGTTAGGTTGTGTTGGATAGCAGCTTCTCTAAGTTGGTTTACATAATCAACAGGATTATTATTTATTTCCTTTAGTAAAGCTTTAGATTTTCTTATGAAATCTTTACCCTCTAAACTTTTTAGATAGTTTCTGTATTTTTCTCTCTTAGTTAATTTATCTATTCCACCCTTTCGGTTTATTGCTTGGTCTGTTTTACCTTTACTAATAGCTATATCACGTTTAAGTTTAGATGTTAGTGTTTCAAGTGACTTTAGGGCTGAAGCTTTGTTGCTTTCCTTAGTTGGTATGTCTCTTAAAGCTCTGTTATCAATTCCGGCGGTATTTTTACTTTGAGATTGGGAAATTTGTTCAATAGCCCAAACTTTAGTAATTATATTGTCAATTTCTTCTCCTGCTAAAGCCAAAATATCTGTCCAGTTATCAGTAACTTTTACTGCTTCTCTGTTGACTAAAGGTTCCGCTCTCTTTTCATCTAAAGGTTCATAATTATAAGCTCGAATTATATGATTGACTTTTTCAATATTTGTGCTATCTATCTGCATTGCGTTAAGTACAGGAAATATATCTTGTATGATTTGTTCCTCTGTTTCAAAAGATTTAATAAACTTTCTAGATGTTTCTACCGCAGTAATATAGCTATAAAGTCTAACATAGGCAAATATTCCCCTATTTAAGTGAGGTATATCCATAGGCCAAGTACGTTTATTTATCGCATTTAATATCAAGGGTGTTAACTTTAACGCCAACTCTCGTTTAACCTCTATTAAATAACTAATAGTTTCTAAATTTCTTCGAGTTACTTTTTTTGAGTCTTGACATTCCTCTTTTTGAACATTGACACTGTGAAAATGTCTGTAAATACGTTGTAAAGAAGTACTGTTTCGTAGTATCATGCTATTATTAGTAGCATCGAAGGTTGTGTTAAATAGTAATGGTGTGTTAATTGAATAGTTAGACATCACTCTATTTGACTGAACATTTAAACCTAGACGGTGATAGTTGTCAACCTTATGCCCTCTCCCTGTATTATGCTTTACAAAAGGGTGTGTTTGTATGTTTTGTTGTACCTTAATATTCTCACTTCCTTCGGTCCTGTTTAAATCACTTGACTCTGCTATTGCCGTACCGGCTAGACTTAGCTTGTCCACCGGAGCAGTAGCCTCTAATACGCGTTTTAGAACGTCAACAGATAGCGACTCTATTAAGTTTAAGCTCCCCGCATGGCTTAGGTAGACTACAATGACAGGCAAAATCACACAAATAGTCGTAATACAGGTTGGTGCACCGCACGCTAAATCAACTGAACCTCCTGAATGTGACTGAATACCGGCTAAAGGCGGATAACAATAATTGTTGGTAATCTCATGAATTTTATTCAAATTTCACTATCATTACTCGCTTTAGTATTAACTAAAGATCGGACTATTTCTTCATTTTTCTAATTTATATAGGTGCATTGGCTAAAGCATTAAGCAAAACTGACATATTTAGTGGGTTTTAAAAAATCACTCAAAATTTCCCCGCTACATAAAAATTTGACTCAAAACAAAATAAAAAGTTATTATGATTTTAATTTAATTATATGAAAGTTATTCATAGTTTTTGAATTTGAATTTTATTTTTATTTTTAATTTCATTAAGTTTAGGAAAATTACCTTTATATTTAAAATAAGATCTTGCTCAAACTTTATATTCAAATAAGGGAAAAATATTATTCAAAATAATAAATATCAAGTAACCATAAATTTTATTAATTGACTAAAAAACTAAAAGGTTTACTCAATATTTTTATGTCTTTGAGTATTCATTTTGGATTTTATTTGCTTAATATATCCCCTAAAGAATCTTTAATAGCTGAAACTACTTTACAGAAATCTAAAAAATCTAAAATTTTATTTCCTCTTAAAGGATAATTGTTAAACAATGGTACAATAATAGATTCTAAATCTAAGAATTTATAAATTACTAAATCAACATTGCTTTTTACTTCTATTAAAATTCCAGAACCTAAGTATTTTATTATATTTTTCATCAATTGAATATCTCTCGAATGTTGACTGATTTGGAATTTGAACTTAACTTGGTAACCTACTTTATGTGTTTTAGATTTAAAAATATCTACGAAAAAACAAAATTCCCCTTCACTAAATCCAATGATCCTATTAATATCTTGTATTTCCTGATTATTAACAACTGGTCTTAAGACTGGTATAACAATAGGAAAAAATTTTTGTAATGTAGTAGTTAAACCAAAATTAATAGAAGCTTTAATTGCTACTATTTTATTTATACCTTCATAAGCCTTGTTATTTATCAAGTCTACTGCATATTTAAAAAGAAGAAAAAGAAGAAAAAGAAGAAAAAGAAGAAAAAGAAGAAAATCTGCTCTTTTTTTATTAAAGGATATTTTTCAAAATGAGGTATAATAATATTATTTAAATCTTTAACAGAATTTACAGTATAACTAGCAGTATTTCCAGTTTCATCTAAATAGATCAGACCTACATCTTTAAAAAAGAATTTAATTAGAATTAGAAGAGGTATTTCTTTTTTATGTTACTCTAATTTAAAAATAGGAGCTACACCCCTTTAAATAGGATCTATCAGTCATTGAAATAACAAATGTTGCTTCTGCGTCTTAAAATCCAGTAATATAATAAGGATTAATATTAGAATTATTTGAATTTGTATGAACAGATCTATTAAATTTCTGACTTAAAGTAAGATTTGTACTTTTTAATTTAGAGTTTGTTTTAATTAGCAATTTGTTAATTTTATTTAATTTTTTAAATTTTTTTTCATTATCCATATTTGAATTTAATATAGAATGAGCTCTTAACCATAATTTAAAGGATAAACTTTTCATTCCTTTCATAGTATTATGAAAATATTTTATTATGTTTTCAATAGCTCTAGAATTTGTAGTTTGAATGATACTAGCACCCGCGTGAGTTGTTGATTTTGGACACCATGCTTTATTTTTTATACCTAATATTTTTCCTATAGCAGCTTTAATAATAAAACATAAATTTGTAGTTATTTCAAAACCATGAACTAAGCTATCATTAGATTTATTAATGAGATAGAAACTTCCTTTTGCTTCAATATATCCTACTAACCATGGTTTAAATATGACCGTTTTGGCTTCATTAGTACAAGATACTTTGTAGTTAACTATTTTTCAAGCTGGAGAAATATAACCTTCACTTGGAACTTTTCTAACTAAAGCATAAATTAATTCATCTTGTTTAACTTTAGATAAATTAGTATTTTCTAAAATTGTATAAGCCTCCTTAAATTTTAAATAGTCAAAATAATTTTTAGTTAATAAAGGATATCTATCAAAAATATTTATAATATGTGCTAATTTCTGTCTATCTCTTATTTTATAAGTAAAAATATTAGTTTTATTTTCTTTTTTAATATTACCTACTCCTAATCGACTTTTTATAAAATATAACAATCTTATATTATATTCAGGTTGAGATAACTTAAAAACTAATGACCATTTTCCATGTTGATAAGCTATATAAAATGTTCCTTCGGCATCTGTAAATCCTACTAACCATTGATAAAATAATTCATTATTTGAATTAAGAAATTTTTTTAAATTTGTGATATTATTAAAGCTAGGATTAGAAAAAACGCTCTACGTTTAGTCTCTGATGAGTATTTTTGTATTAATTTTACCCAGGCGAATTGTCCCAATATATATAACATTTTGACCATTTTATATAAATTATAGAATAGGTAGTTACTTATTATGAAAGGGAGTTTAAATTTAAACAAACAAATAAGATATTTGATCTTTCTAGCAGAGCTATTCTGATTAAATTTTAATAATAAATTATTATTTAATGATAATGTAATTAATAAACTTTTTTTAATGATAACATTATGTACAATTATAAATTCATCTAAATTAGTATGTAAATTATAACTAAAAAATAAATTTACTATTTTAAATAAAAATAATAACACAATTGTTACTTTTAACATAATATCCATAAATTTAGTATTATAATTTATACTATTTTCAACTATTTTTGTAAGATTAGAATATTTTGTAGGAATATATTTCTTTAATTTATTTAATATATATTTGTATATTAATATATATATTATGGCGCAGATTAGTATTAATTCCAATGCATTATATGCAAATATTACTTCTACTAATTCACTTAAGGGTGTTGAATATTCACCTAATTCTAATGGACTATTTATATAAAAATCAGGATTAGGTGATGGTACTCTAGTTACATCCGTATTAGCATGTGTACTAGTTTTAATACCTTCCAGGAAAGTATTATATGTAATTACTCGTTCACACAAGCTTCTTCCCCCTCTTACTCCAAATATTACTCCAGCACTAGTTACAAATCCAGTGCCACCAACTAGAGCTAGTCTTTGAATTGGTGGTAAACTAGCGCTTGCTTTAGCCATAGCGGCCGCAGCTGTACCTCCAGCACCCGCAGCACCTAAAGTTTCAAAACCTTTGTTTAATACATTACTAGCTATAGTTAAAATTGTATCAACAGGTTTTTGAGGTAATTCACCTTTAATAGATAAATTCACATTATAATTATCTTTTTTTTCATTATTATTACTTATAAAATTATCAGGACCATCACAATGTATAGGATCCAATAAATCAAAATAATAACATAAGTTTATTATTAAAAAATATAATACAAAAAATAAAATAGCTTGTTGTATAAATCTTATGAATAAATTTTTTGAAAATGTAAATTTACTAAAAACAAAATAAGATATAACAAATGATATACTAAATGAAATAATCATACCTACAATATTATTTATTTGTAATTCAGATATTAAATAATAACTTAAATATGCTGCAGCTATACAAAGAATAATTGAGATAAAATTTTTTCTTACAAAAATGACCACCCTTCGGTTTTTTAATTTATTTTTATTATTATTATTAGAATCATTAGTATTATTAGAATTATTTAAATAATTAGAATTTTTACTAAAGCTATCTGTGTTTTTATCCGGCTTTGGACCGCCCTGCTTTTGCGCTCCGCTATTATGGATCCTTTGATTTGTAGTATAATCTTTTTTTGTTTTTTTGTTTTTTTGTTTTTTTGTTTTTTTTTTAAACCTGAACTTTTTCGCATCAAGTAGAGTTTAATTTTAATTACATTAGTGTAATATGACAGCTTATCCTTAACTGTCCATCCAGTCACAATTTGTATTACAAATTTTATAGTATTATGTTAGAAAGGAATTTTTATATTCTATATTTAGAAAAGGATATACATCCTTACAGTTTGAATTTTTCCATTTAAAATAAAAAAAAAAAGAGTCAATAATATTTATTAATCAAATTTATTAAAATGTTTCCATTCAAAATCAGTTATTGTTGTATTCATCTTATTTTTTATAAGTATTAATTGGTTAGTACCAAATAAAATTATTAGGTAATTTATATTGATTAATATCTTGAATTTATGACCAACATAAAAAAGATCCTATAAATATTTAGAACTATATAATGAATATTTGAATAAATAATAAATCAAATTTCGACAGGATTCCCTTTTCACAGTTTTTACTTCAAGAGCTTTTTCAATATAATTAGTTTTTAACTATGTATAGAATTAACTTTAACTTTAGTTACACCCTCAGCAAATTTTGTATCAAAGGTAAAAAAGACACTTCTAATTTAGTAGAATCATTTTTTTCTAGTGTACACAGCTTTTGGAGATTTTATAAGATAAAATTGGATACTATTTGCGAGTCCTGCTCCATTCAAAGAAAATTTGCAATAAAAATTTCCATATGCTTATAAAAGCAAAACCCGTTAAATATACCGTTAACCATTCTTTAATTGCTAAATCCTTAGTGTCAAGTCCTAATTTTAATCCTTTTTTATTAGATCTATTATTAAACCAGTCTATTAGTCTATGAAGGGATTCAATCTTAGGAGTTATCATTTTTCCGTTAATAAGAACAGTCATTTTATATAGTGTAGAAATATCTTGAATGAATAGATTTAAAAAATTTTAATTTTTAGGATATTCTAATGTTCCTGCAAGTTCCTTAAATTTTATTTTTAATGCTAAAGGGGAAATCTTTTTTTACGCTTTATTACAGGATATAATATTTTTCATTTAGATGACTAATGGGAGTTATAATTGATCCCTCTCCTTCTATGAATCCTGCTAAATAATATCCTAATTGATTATTATATTCTAAAGTTCCTTTATTAACTTTTTATTTTAGTCTATTTTCATTTTTAGAATCTTAAGTGAAAGAATCTTTGATAGGATTCAAAATTTGAAATGATTTTATTAAAATAGCTATAATGTTTGTAATACACCTATTGCTTGCGCAAATAGATTGGACTTTATCTTCACCCTAAATTACGGGGCATCGCGTCAAGTCTCTGAGGAACCTACTTTTTTATAAATTTGGTTTCCTGCTGATTATCCATTTGTAATATCTTTAAGATTGTTACTATAAAAATTTAATCAAAAATGATAGTACTTAAAGCTTTAGGATGTTTAAGCATATAGCGATGTGCTTGATAGTAATTTCTTACTACTCTGGCACTGGAATGTACCAGCTCCATTTTCTACTAATGAGCTCAGTAATAATAAAATTAATGAAGGAGGTAATAGTTGGGTCGACGTCCCGCACCTAAAGGGGCAACGAGAAGCCTCCCACCGAACCGTACGTGCAACTTTAACTGCATACGGCTCTCCACGAAACTAATGCTAAATTACGAGTTTAATGGAGCAAAGGTTCTATTATGACCCTTAGTCAGAAGTTGTTGATTCTGAAGTATTTTCAGGTTTCCCTTTAGTAGGTCGTTTAAATTCCTTTAAAGAGATGCCATTGTACTCTCCTAGGTGTATCTTTATATGACATGATTGACAAACTGGTATTTGTTTTCGGTTCAACATAGCCATAAGTTTAGTAAAACCTTTTTGTTTTGGCTCGATACCCTTTTTTAAATGCTTAACGTGGTGAATTTCTATTTCTTGTTCATACCCACAGATCCAGCAGGAATCATCCAAGCTAGAGTGTGTCTTTAGTCTCCAGTTTAGCACTTCAAATCGATCGGTCCAATTGGTGCTTATGTGGAAATTTCGGCTATTTGTAGACCTTTCCAGCATTTTAAACTTAATGGGTTTTAGTTTTTCAGCTTCAGGTGAAGCAAGTTTAGGGCCGAATCGAATTTCTTGAACACTGCTCTTTTGCTTTTGAGCTTTAGTTTTCTGGTTAAAGTCTTGGCACAGGAATGTCGTAGTATGAAGTTTATAATAGTGTTAAATTCATAGAAATTATCCACAAAAGAATAGTAGTTAAGAAGACCATTGACGATGGAATTGTATTTTAGTATTATTGATCTATGATCTAAGAATATTCATTTGCTAATAGCATTGGGTACTAGTTCCCCTCCTTTCTTAGAGTTATTAATAAAACCTTCATTAGCCAGTTTCTCCTTAATTTCTTGAAAAGGAAGTTTAAAGTTCATTCGAACTTGGTTAACTTTAACGAGTGTCTTACCTCTTGTTGAATGTCTAACAACAAATTTTTATGGTTAACTTTTGGAATAGATAAATCTACAGAAGTACCCAGAAACTTTATTGAATCTTCACCAAAGTGAGAGATCTTGGTCTTATCTTAACTAATAGTGATTTTCAACTCTTGGTAAAGGAAAGAGGCCAACTTTTATTTAAGAGATATAGCCAAATCTTTACCCCCAATAATACCAATGATTCAATCCTTCGCATATCTTACATATTTAAATCTAATCCCTGTTATTATTCTAGAAGGTATATTGTTTGGTTCAGCTCTTACCCCTCTAATCTTTTTAGAGTTTAAGGGGCCTTAACTAGCTTATAATTTAAGGCTAGTTCCGTCAATTTGCTACTATATTTAACGATTTTCGGATTAACCTTAGAAATACCTTTGCTAGACTCAACAGAGTTTGCCTTAATCCAATCTTTTACACATAAATCTAGTTCGTGCAGGTATATGTTGGATAGAATAGAAAATAGTCTTGAAAAACACCCAAGGGTGAATCGTAAAACACTCCTTTTTCCACATAGCCGGCTTTTACTAGTTTTCAGTATAAATCAATAAATTGTTGATCTTGAATTCTTCTAACAGAAGAGTCTCTAGAATTTTGTGATCGACGTTATCAAAAAAAGAAAAAGCCTTTAATATATTCCTCGTTGCACCAGCTAAAACCATTCAAGGTAGACGTTTGTTTTAGGGCAGAATGGCATTCTTTATATGGTCTTAATCCATGACTGCTTTCGCAAAATATGGGTTCATATATGGCCTCAACCAAGGATTTCATGGCTACCTGAACAATTTTGTATCTAGGAGAAGGAACTCATAGAGCTCGCATCTGTCCATTGGATTGGGATTTTTCTTTGGATTGAACTCCCTTCGAACAGGTTTTAATTAAAATGTCTCATCCTTTAGTGATTGAACTAGTGCTTCAACGACTTTTATGAAAAAGCCAACTAAGTTTAGTAATCGCTACCTGGCGTCATGTTACCTGGGTTGGACTTGATTTTATGATATGCTTGAATTAGAATTTCTTTTGTTGTAAGCAGTTTATATAAACCCGTGAACTTGCCATTATCAAGTTGTGTTAGTTTCGATTGGTTAGCCTTACCGTAATTAACAGCACCGGCTCCACTCGAATAGTTTCGCTGCCCCACTTTAGATAAGGGTTGAATTCTATGCCCATATCCTACTATTGAAACTCCGTCTCCATAGGAATTACTTCCCTTAGGAAATCCAGTAGTTGATTCTTTACAGAGTATGCCTTCCTTAGGTTCTATGTTTATGATGATCTGCGATCTTAACGTGATAGGTGTTGTTTCCGAAAAACTATGGCCGAATTTGTCGGATCCTATCATACTGGCGATGGTGCTACACCCTGCAGGGTTTTCAAGGCCCCCGTTTACATAAAATGGAAGAACCATAGAGGTCTTATCTTGCTCACGCTCCAAGGTTATGTAGCTAAACCCGTCGTGAGCTTTATTAGCATGCTCCACTCCCCTAGTCCTTTCGACATCGGATAAGCTAATTGATTTACGGAAGATTACAACACTTCCGATACTGATCAGTATTGCTAGAGGTAACAGGAGTTGAACGTGTTCCTGCGTCAGCCTATCGAAGTTGACGAACCACAAGCATACTGCAGTATAACCTGTAAATATCCACAACCGCGCACACCATAATGAAATGTTGTTTAATCTTGGGAATCTGTAACTATTTGACTTTATGTTAGTCAAAATTTGGACTATGTATTCATCCTATTTAATTAAAAAATATTTTGTTTAATAAAGGAGCTTCGCGTGTAGTCTCTGAGGATCCTACTCATCATTTAGTGGTGATTTTGGTTTCCCGCATATTCTTCCCATGTATACATCCGTATTACTACTAAATTGTGCTTTATGTCTAAATTAAATGGTCGGGTGAATATTTTAATATTTTTATCCTTACAATAAAATTGTATACAAAACTTAAATTAGGTGTCTATGTATATGTTAACTGAAAATTTAATTTCATTTTCGAGAGATTCTATGCTTATAGCGAAGTAATAATTAAAAAGTTTGCACTTTTAACGGCATTCCTAATTCCCAGAATTGGGCTAGAAATATTATTAAAACAAAAATAATAGCCTGAGCTAGTCATATTTTTATAAATTGTCTAAATGATTTCAGTTAAATTCTTTTTCTATTCATACTATTTCTTACATAATCTGTTTTTATTAAACCTTCTTCTGTATAATTTTTAAGTATAAATAATGCATTTTCTTTTCATTTAAAATAATTTAAATACTGATTAAAATTTAAAGTATATTCTTCTAGATATTTTATTATAATATATAAAGATACTTTACTTGATGCAGCTAAAGTATAGTATTCATTACCTGTAGACTTTTCTAATTAATAAGTTACAATTAAGAAATTCAGCTATACTGGTTAGAATATTTAAATAACTTATACCTGTTATAGGCTATAATTTTCTTGGTTCATTTTTGAATCTACAAGAAATTTTTTGTAGCATTATTTTAATACCTAATTTAGTATGCTGCACAGAATAACTTACATCTGAATCAATAAATACGCTTAACCAGATATTGTAAGCTAGAGTACCTTATTTTAACGCTAATTGTTCTATATTAGTTTTATGTTGATTATTTAACCATTCTATTAATTTATGTAGTTGGTGTATTTTTAGGTGTTCTTAATTCACCATTCATTAAAGAAACTAAATTAATTAAACTATTACCGGTGAAACAGTTAATACACAAGGATTATCTTTAATTTTTTATCTTATAAAACCTGATTCTATTAGATTTAATAATCTTATTGCTAAAGGTTCATTATTTAAACTATAAGTTATACAAAATCTTGGGTTATGTTTTGTTCATATTATTATTAGGTATTCAAATATGACCATCTCCTTAAAGTGCAATAAACCAGCTAAATAACTATTTAAGTTATTATTCATTTTTATATTTTGACTATAATAAAATTTATCACTATTTTGTTGTTTTATATTTCAAGAACCTCCCTGTAATTTTATATAAGGTTAAGGTTTAATATATGGTTTTGGTTTGTTTGCCATATCTGGACTTCCACAGTGTATAGGTAAGAAATAATTACCACTAGAGATAGAACATGCCTCACAGCAATATCCCCTCAAAGAACCGTACGTGCAGATCACCCTGCATACGGCTCACCAAATCAAATTATTTTTCCTTCTTGTCTCTGTCTAGTATTTAGAGTTTAAAGGACTAATAACAGCGGAATAATACGCAAGGATATGAAAAACATCAATATGTTAAATTATATGTTTCTCTTTACACCAGGAGTGAGTCATCATTAAATGAGATAATTTAAGCTTATCACCTCCCTTCTTGATTGGTTTAATGTGGTGAATGTCTATTGTTTGAAAGTGTAAAAATTAAAATTCAATAGATTTATGTCATAATCCACATAATCCGTTTTGTTTCTTGATTAGTTTTTATTTCAGAGTTGGAGTTTTTGGATTGGCAATTAAAGATAGCCCTAGTTTAAATTCGATTAGCTTATAGCCTTTGGAGTGAAAAGCATGGATCGTTCTTAAACTTTGGGTAATATATATTTACTTGCTCTTATTAATCGGGCTGAGGTTTCAGGATTAGCTAAGTAAACAATTCTTTTACTGTCTTTTACTTTGGTGTCTCGGTTATTGGTTTTAAATACACCGAAGAAGGTCATTTTTCTGTTTTTGAATTTGTAGTAACCATCATTTTCAGGATTTGTATAATTAGGAACTATTTCAGCATCAAAGGGTCTTAATAAATACATTTGTGCCAGTTTATTTTTACCTAAGGTAGGATGTTTTCTTCTCATTCATCTCCAAATTAAATTATAAAGGGCGTTTTTGACTACTGATCTGTAATGAGAGCTATTATCTAAATTGTAATAAAGAGCCCATTCTCTAATCATAGGATTAAGTTTTGTAATTAATTCAATTGCTGAAAGATTTTGAGAGTTATTTATGATTTCTTTCAATTTTTTAATAAACTTTCTTACTTTGTCTTTGTTAGGAAATAAGACTATTACATTTACAGAATCCTCTCATACCATAGTTCTTTTGGTAGTTTTGTTTAAAAACCTTTTAGTACTAATTTTGAAGGTGTAGCCTAAAAAATCAAGTTGTGTATTTTTATGTGCTAAAGTAAACGTCTTGGTTTTATGAGCTGATAAACACAGCCCTCTTTCTTTAAGAAAATCAGTAATGGCAGGAGTAACGTATTTGTTGAGTATATTTTTGCTTTTAGCTATAACTACAAAATCATCTACATATCGAACTATAGATACATCCATTTTTACTGACATTGGTTGAGCTGTGGTACGACCCTCTATTAGACCTTTAACTTTTATTTGTTTCCTTGAATAACCATTGTTAATAGGGTAGATAGATTTAAGTACTCTTTCTTCTATTCCATTTAATGTGAAGTTCCTAAGGGTAGGTGAGATTATACCTCCTTGAGAAGTTCCATTTATTGGATCTGAGTAGATTCCCGCATCTAATATTCCGGCTTTTATCCACTGTTTAACCATTGCAATAAGAGTTGGGTGAAGAAAAAGATTATTACACAGCCATTCGTGATATATATTATCGTAAAAACCTATGATATTTGCATCCAGGATCCATTTGTTTAGCGACTCATTCACCTGATTAAATTGTCCAGCTTTATAGTTGGAGTATCTTAAATTCATTGAATTTCTAGCTTTTTTAAAATTTATGGTTCGAAGATTGGATTTAACTGCAGCAATGGCTAACTTACAGTCTTGATGTACTCTGAACCCATAATTATTAGGATCACTAGTTAATTTTACAAGAGGGTAAAGCACTAGGTTTACTAAAGATTGTAACGCTCTATCTTTTATTGTAGCTATTTTTATTGGTTTATTATCTGTTTTGACGGCTTTAGGTTTAAAAACTAATTTTAAAGCAGTAGGTTTGTATCTTTTTGGATGATAAATCATATCTCTAAGGTATTCAATCAGTGTTTTAAACATTTCTGCTTTGTTTTCTTTGTTGATGATCTCATTGTCTAGTACCGGACTACTTGTTCCTGTTTGAGATAATATAAGCCAACTCGCATGCGCTCTGAAAGCAAAAGATCTAGCAAGAACTAACTGTAAATCAAAGACTTTGTGGTCGTGTAATCCAACGTTTTCCGCAAGTCTCAATAATTCCATTTGTTTACTTTCTACTATTTCTTGTCCTTTAATAGGATCATAAGATTTTAAGTAAGTTATAGAAAACTCAGACCTACTTTCTTTCGAAAGATCCAGGGTAGAGTATTTTCTATCAGATGTTATTCCTGAGACCTTGATAAGGCTTACTGAATTCTGCAGCCTGCTATTTTTGTTTATTATTAACAGCCCCGAGGATTTAAAACTCTTATTTTGTACCCGAGTATCCGTAGAGTTACTTACGGCATTTGCTTTTTCAGCTGTCTTGCCCCCGTATTGGATACTACAATCTAGCGAATGTTTTGATGTGTAGTAGGTTAATATTAACGTTTTCAAAATTAGAAAACCCAATAAAAACGGCTTTTTAAAAGCCAATTTATGTCCGAGGTTCCCGTGTTTAGTCTGTAGATTGCCAGGTTTTTTGTAACCAGGATACATTATTAAGTTCTCTCTTGTGATGGTTTTTCCCTTAGGACTGATCAAAGACAGTACGGATTCTGATACTTTCTTTCCTATTTTGTGGGAATTCATTCTTGACAGAAGATTGATTGTTGCTGTACCATTTTTAAAATAGAGATTCACTTTCGTTGAACTTAATTGTATCTCGAGGCAAGGTAGGGTATTGAAATATTTAATAAATCTGTCTCTATTCTTTCCCCATTTAGCAATTCCTCACAACCAAGGCTCGTTGGCCTTAATCGCATTGTTTAACCTTGATCCGTTTCTATACGAATATAGATGATCAGTACAGATCTGTGTTGAATACACATCTACAGAGTGTCCACGTCGAAAAAATCCTCCCACCAATCCAGGCATACCATTATCTTAACCTTTAAGTTAAGTTTGGACTATATCTTTTCCATAAAAATTTAATTAATTTAACTAGGTTAAAAACAAATTGTTCCAGCTTTTGGGATAAGGCAGGCTAGTGCTTGTGCAAATTATAACCTATAATATATATTAATTTTAATTAAATTATACATAATATGTATTTAAAGGTATTTCGCGTGTAGTCTCTGAGGATCCTACTTTTGCTTATATTTATTATATTGATCGTAGCAATTTGGTTTCCTGCTGATTGTCCAATAATTATATATGTTACTGCTTTTAAATACCTAAATAATGATATTTTTAATATTAAAAGTTAGTTTATAATTCTTAAGGGGTTTTCAGCATATAGCGAAAAGAAAGTTAAGAGTTACCAGTTAACCCGGCTATACCTTATAATACAATAATTAGATAGATCTGATTTAAATTTAAGTAGTCATTGTTACTTTACAAGCTAGATAATATATATTACTGGAAATAATTAAACTAGGTGAACAGAAAAGTAAAATTAAATTAGTTTTCTATATTAGTATAACTGTTTGTGTTTGTAACTTATTGTTAAATATAAAATATTTATAAATAGTTTCCAATGAACTCAGAAATACGGATTTATAGATTTTACTTTTATTATAATCGTAGTGTGCCTAGTTCTGATTTTAATTTATATTGATATAACAGCACAAGCATTGATAGACGTAAACTTAGCAGTCTTATATGGATTTTGTTGTTTTTATTATTAGGTTCCCCTATTAGCTCTTTCTTTTAAAAAATAGCAATTGTAAATTACTTTCATTAAGTAATGAATCTACACTACTCAGAGCTTTTTTAAAAAAGGTTTTCCAAATTTGTAGGCCAAATTTTTAGATTTGCTTAATATACAATTCCCCTCGCAGGTACTTTGGAGTGTTTTATAAAAATATGTTTTAAATTTAAAAAAATGAATTAAATTAGATGTTACATTTTAAGAAATATATACTGGGCTAACTATTAATTTATCTAAATTAGTGTCTTTTGTATAAAAAATTAGGTTCTTGGTAACTGCTTTTATATAATTTTATATTGTACATTTAAATCTGGTGTATATTTATATATAAAGTATTGTTCTAATTCTAGAACCATTTGTGGTGTAGCTTTGGGATCCATAATATATAAAGTTAAACCAACATTTTGAAATCCGTTTACATTAAAGTAATTTAAGACTAGTCGTTTGGAATTAGCTAAAGTTGATGGCTGAAAATAAGAACATACTCGTTCATATAGATTTTGGCTACTTCCTACATAACTAGAACCTGTAGGTGTAGTAAATTTGTACACTCCATTAGCATTTTTAGCTACATTGGCTATTTTTGCCCGATTATAATATGCGTTAGAAATGTAAACCTTAGTGTATTCGTGAGGTTCTTTTAGAACTTGTTTCGCGATATTTGTATTTATACCCCTACTATTATTATAGCAGTGTTTTCTATTTATACTGTGACTACTATTTAGAATCATTCTTATAAAAATATTGTATTGGATCATAACCATAAAGAAAAGTAGAGTCAGCCCTAATCGGAACTGCTCTCCGAACCGTACGTGATAGTTTCCCATCATACGGCTCTCCACGTCAAGACGTATCAAATACATGGTTGTGGTTGGAAATTTAATTTGGAAATATTTTGTAAGCTGTAATAGACCATTTATGATTTACCTTCTCCTCGATATCAACTGCATATCAGAGTGGTTTAACTTACCTTGATAAAAAAGATCGTGAGGAAAGTTATATTCAAAAAGGTATTTATTTTATATTGACTGCTCCTTTCCATTGAACATAAAATATGTTACCTGTTCTTATTTGTTTTAATATTCCGTTTTTATTAAGTGGTGATGACCTTTTCACTTGTTCAAAAGCGCACATTTGTTTATTATTATAACTTTGCTAACTTTTCCTGCCCATGTTGTTAATAGGATTTGTGTCTACTATTTATAGAGGTTTTGAAATTATGAAGTTTTTGCGCTTTTTATTTATAAACATATCTCGACGAGATGAAACTAACTCCGGAAGATATTTTTAAGTATAGAGAGACTTCTGTTTTCGGCTCTGTTAGCTCTGATCCAAATTTATTGAATGCCTTTTGTATTGAATTTTCGGCCTAGAGTTAGGGCACATGATTGTCTTAGTATCAATAAAACTTTGGCTAATAACTTTTCGGCAAATTGATATGTTGTCACCAATCCTGTTATCTTACTGTTGTAAAATCGGAGGATGTCGTAGTGTGTAAGGTGAACCTTGTCGCTGTTACCTTTTGCTAGAATTGTCGCTTTGTGGTTTCGTCTAGCGAATCCATTATCGATCATCTTTTCTAATAATAGTGCGTTAGGACCATAGACTGATTTTGGTAAAGTAGATATTCGTGTTATTTTGTTTCCTGCTTCTCCTTTGTACGTTTTGAATTTAGAACAGTTATCTCGTTTTTTGATTTGAGAGTTTAGAAACATAAAACCATTTTTAGTGTTACTGATAGTAGTATCCTGCTCGTTGACCTCCATTCCAATTGCTTCCTTTAGAAATAGTGTGATTTTGTTTTTAAAAAATTCGGCTATTTTTCTACTGGATACCAGAAGGATTAAGAAATCGTCCCCGTATCTTATATAGATTGCTCGTCTTAACTCTTTGTCAATCCTGTCTAATTTACCCATTAAGCTCATATGTTATAACCTTTCGCTTGATAGGATAGCTTGTATACTTTTGTAGTAATTTATTTGTTCTACCTGTTTTACGTAAGCTGGTTCTTTTGATGGATTTATTTTATTCCCTACACTTAGTTCACACCCCTGATTTTCTAGATATTTGTATAGTTTATATAGAACTATATCCCTTACCAAAGCTCCCTGTTCCAATTTTACTCGTAATTGTTTGTTCTTTGTCGTTTTTTATTCCTGCTTTCACCCCTCTATCTATTAAACTTAGGCTTATGACACAAGATATTCTGTTGTATTGAGGTTTATATCGGGGGTATGCTGTATAACCATTTGCTAATGTTAAAGTTTATTGCCCAATTTAAGGCTTCTCCTGGGTTAGTTTTGCGTTTTTATGTTTTATCGACCAGGTATAGGGATATTTCCATTGGAGGTTTGACTAAAGTATGGTTCAAATATTGCGTTCATCAGTACCTGTAAGGCTTTTTGTACGATCTGTTATGTTAGGATCGCATTAATGAAAGGTCTTAATTCTCCAGATTTAGTTCCTTTTGGAATTAGGATTTGTCTAGCTGGGCTAAATTTGAATCTACCTTCTCGTATATCGACAGCGGTTTTGTCATACCATTCAAGCTTTATGCGCTCTAATTTGAGAGATTTGGTTAAGGGGCTTATTGTACCCGGCTTACTCTGGATTAAAGACTAACAAGTATGTAACATCTTAGAATCGATGATTCTGATATTTCCGTTAAATTTTCCATTTGTATTCTTGTATTTGTTCAATTCACTTACGACTACTCTATAGAGTTGCTGATGCAGTTGTTGTTGCTGAAAATTATCTAAAATTTCGCCGTTGTGAGTTATTGACGCTGCCACCCTTTTCGCTGTGGATTGCGATACTATGATGGCTCCGTGCCCGCTTTCTGTCGGTGGTTTTAGAAGAGGCGGTTGCATCCCGAGTTCCTCCTTTAACTTGATTTGGGGCTTTATTTGCCCCCAGGCTTTCTTGTTTAGGTGCTTGCGCATTTGCATTCCCAGTCTTGGGACTCGTCTTAGCCAGTAGGATGATACCCTCGTTCATGATACCAATGATACCCTTCGCTCCTTGTATGGAGTTTATTTCAGCTAAGCCAGGACAAAAAGATCCGCTTGGTGTCCCGGATTCATTTTTAAATACGATTTGCGTCTCAAGTTTCTTATCGTCACCTTGCAAGTATGCTTTCCAATGTTATCTGTCATTATGCGGACTGACATGCTGAACATATCTATACCCTACTACAGCGCTATTACTCTTATTAGGTTATAATAGGCCAGGCAGGAAAGCTGTGTGATGTGTAATCATATAAATTAACATTCCTACTACACACAAGTTTGTCCCCTGTAAGACTAAACTACAAGTATTAATGGAGTGAAACGGCGTACTCATGATAAATGCATGGGCTGAGATTATAACGTTGAATAGCTGATGATCTCCTTGTAAGAATTGTACTCCAGGAGATGATAATTCTAATCTAATTAATACTGAAAATGCTGTTCCAATCATACCGGCAAATACCGAAAAGATTAAATAAAGAGTTCCAATTTCCTTAGCATTAGTAGAATTTAGCCAATTCATGGTGTAATATGCTAATGACTAATTCGTCTTAAGTGATTTTTATTAATAAATTGTTGTAACTGCTATTTAAATTTATTTTGTACTTAAATATAATTATAACATATTATTTATTAATACTTTTATTATTTTATTTGTACGATTAACCCTGTGAAATTAATTAGGCTAATTTTATTTACCAAATTAAGTAATATCTTTATTTATTACTCTTATTTTTAGTTTGTATTTCAAGTTCCAATTATTTGCATTATGTGAATATCTGACCCGTAAATATATAAATAAAAACTAATTTAATTAAAATGACATACTAATTGACATATTTTAATATTCAAGTCTTCTTAGTATATTTTATCATCTTTTGAACTATTAATATTTTATTAGCATACTTAAAATTATTTACTAATCTTTAATATAGTTATATTTATTAAATCAAATTATATTTATATAAATTTTATGTTCTACTTGTAAAGGGGCTGTTTGCTTATATTTGATATTACTTGTGATAAATTGAACTAGATAATAGTTATTTTGGGTATGTAAAATACGCACTAAAGGTCATTAACACATTAAAAACTTTGATAATGAATTTTAATAAACTCAATATACATACATGCTAATAAAATTATTATGTAACCTAAACCACTTAATTATAAACTAGTATAGATAAATTATCGTATAATATACCTAATATGTTAAAAACTATGTAATTTAAACTATTCAAAGGGTGGTAAATGATTAAAACTAGATAAAATTGGTTAAAAGTGATATAGCTAAAATTGCCAAACAAAATATATTAATTGTTAATTATTTTATAAATTTTTCTAATATTGATAATTTGATCAAATCTTGATTAAGACTATTATTGACTGAATAATTGTTATTTATGACATATAGTTTTATATAATGTATTATTAACCATATAGAAATTAGAAACTTTTGTATAATTTTTGTAAGTATTTTAAAATCACCATATTTGTGAATTATCAATTGTTTTATAAACTATTTTAGGTTAGAAATTGGTAGACCTATTTATTATGCTAATTATCTAGTAATTGATATTATTTAGTTTAATAGAACTGGTTTTAGTACCTCCTTTCAACTTTATAAAAACTTTGTGTAAAAATACGATATCTCTGTTATATAAACTCTTTACTGAACCAAATCTAAAAGTTATCCAACTAGTAATTATCCAAATTTACCATATATTGAATTTATTAGTTAAAATTTACATTTATTACTTGAAAGTTATATAAACAAATTATGGGAACACGTATAAAAAGATAAGTTTAAAATAACGCATTAAAATAGTCCATATTGTTTAATCTATTCGTATAAAATGAATATTTTTAAAGTGATACACTAAATTACTGGTTATTTTAGCCCATTTTAATCGATAGAACTAATTTCATAAGGTTAATTAATTTAATTTGTAAGCTTTTAGTACAAATTCTTATTTTATTCTGTGTAATCATTTATATTCTAAAGATTTAAACTATGAATTAACTATATGTAATTATAAAGTTTAGACATAATTAAATTCATCCTTAAATCATATATTTAATAAGGCTGTGTTAAAATCATTAAGACCAATAACCAAAATAACTTATGGCTATAGATAAATATTATTATGTTTTATAGCTCTAGTTAAGGCTAGTTAAATACCGTTAAACACACGAACTTACTCCAAACAAACAAATCTAAGTTATTATTTTACTTAAATATATGTATTATAATTAGGCAATTTAGACAATACTTTATATTAATGTGTTTGAATTGGTAAAATTTAATAAAAAGTTAATGAATCCTACTGCCATACCAAATTTAAAAGTGTGTACAAAAATCGTATATAAATAAGGCTGACTGTAGAAAATGTAGCTCTGTTTAACGTAGTGAAAAAAACTTGTGACTGTGGGCCAGAAAATAAAAAAGATATAACAGTATTTCAATAATTTAATTATTCATCAAAAACTAACAGTATTTCATAAAATCTATTATCAAAATACACAGTTGGCCACTAAAAGTGTGGAAAACTCAAGCAAGAAAATAAGAAAATCACCAAAACCAAAACCAAAAATATTACAAATTTTATTAAAAATAATCCAAATACACCTAAAATGATAATTAAGTAATATCTACTCTATAGCCAGGAAAAAAATATAGAAATTACAGTGTCCATATATAAAATTCTGTGTTCAAACACTAATCATGTGAATAATATATTTATTAATCTATTTAATAAAAATTATTAAAACACAGAACTAATAACCTCTTTAGACCGTGTTGATTTATTTTCCCCCTCAAAAACTTAAAATACTCTAAAAAATATGGAATGTTTCACTAATAAAAGAAATAAAATAAATAAAACCTAAATTATCTGGATCAATCTCCATGTATAAAAGTATCTAAAGAAAAAATAGAAACC